>Ga0265294_10000245_pt1 | contig 70767 bp, 59 predicted proteins | sample MunlanPumphouse3_FD_192504 | JGI IMG/M metagenome (GOLD analysis project Ga0265294, IMG submission 192504) | Groundwater microbial communities from a municipal landfill in Southern Ontario, Canada - Pumphouse #3 | ecosystem: Environmental > Aquatic > Deep subsurface > Groundwater | place...
AAAGCACTTCGTAGAAGTGCTTTAAAGTACACGCGATTTGCGTTGATAATCTCATACAGCTCAGTGTGTGGTGGTTTTCCATGACCATACCTGGGTTTAAAATCTACTTTATATTCCAGAAAAAGATTTTGAAACTTAGGATTCAAAAATCTATATAATTGTTTTTTCATAATTAGATGATCACGATTTTTGTATAAAAATATGATTTAATAATGAGATAAAGGTTTTATTTCTATGTTTTAACAAAGAAAATATTTTTCATATTTCATGCTTGATGTGCGGTACGTCTGATAATCTCGTTTTGCAGAGATTCACCCAGATCATTAAAATAATCCGAATAGCCGGCTACTCTCACAATAAGGTCCTGATATTTCTCCGGATGCTTTTGTGCATCGCGTAAGGTGTCGGCATCCACCACATTAAACTGTATATGGTGTCCGTCCATTTTAAAATACGACCGAATCAGGCTGACTATCTTATCAATATTTTCTTCGCTATTGAAAAAGGATGGCGAGAACTTCTGGTTAAGCAGTGTTCCTCCTGTTTTGATATGATCAATTTTTGCTGCCGACTGTATCACTGCTGTCGGTCCTTTCCTATCGGCTCCCTGCACCGGGCTAATCCCTTCGCTCAGCGGCTCGAAAGCAAGCCGTCCGTCAGGCATAGCACCTATCTTACTGCCAAAATACACATGACTGGTAGTAGGTAACATATTAATGCGGAAAATACCACCACGAGCAGTAGGACGACCATTAACTGAACTGTAAAATGATTCAAACACTCGCACAGCATGGCGATCAGCGTACTCATCATTATTGCCCCATTTGGGAGTGTTGTAAATCACATCATGACGCAATTGGTCGTAGCCTTCAAAATTTACCTTCATAGCCTGAAGTAAATAAGCCATGCTCACAGTCTTATCGTCAAACACATATTTTCGGATGGCGGTAAGGTTATCAGTAATGCTTCCCAGTCCAACACCCTGAATATAACTTGTGTTGTAGCGGGCACCACCAGCATTATAATCTTTGCCATTTTTGATACAATCTTCCGTGATGAGTGAAAGCAGTGGAACCGGCATATATTTCCCCCAGAGTTTTTCAATAATATTGTTTCCTTCAATTTTCAGATTGATGAAATACATAAGCTGCTGTTCAAAAGCATTATAAAGCTCATCAAAACTTTTAAACTCCTCAGAGTTAAGTGTTTGAACACCAATTTGCTTGTTTGTAAGTGGGTCAATGCCATTATTAAGTGTAATTTCCAATACTTTATTCAGATTAAAATATCCGGTCAATATATAGGCCTCCGTACCAAAAGCACCTGTTTCAACACATCCGCTGGCTCCGCCATTTCGTGCGTCAATGATTGATTTTCCCTGACTTAATAACTGTTGTATGATAGCTTCAGTATTGAAGAAAGATGGCTGTCCGAATCCGGTTTTAACAATACGCACAGCTCGTTTTACGAATCTATCCGGGTTTTTCTTACTGATCTGAACCATCGAGCTGGGTTGCAATATGCGCATTTCTTCTATTACGTCAAGTAAAATATAAGTAAGTTCATTTACCGCATCGCTGCCGTCTTCTTTTACTCCTCCGAGATTGATAAGTGAAAAATCAGTATAGGTATTGCTTTCTTGCGCAGTTACACCCATTTTTGGTGGAGAAGGGTGGTTGTTAAATTTCACCCAGAATGACTTCAACAATTCAACAGCCCATTCATTATTTAACGTGCCTGCTTCTAACTCTTGTTTATAAAACGGATACAGATGTTGGTCCAATCGTCCTGGGTTGAAAGAATCCCACGGGTTTAACTCGGTTATAACGCCCACATGAATAAACCAATAATGTTGTAACATCTCGTAAAATGTATCAGGTGCATGGGCCGGCACTTTACGACATATACGCGACATCTCTACCAGCTCAGCCTTGCGTACTGCATTTGTTTCTTCTTCTGAAAGTTTTGTCAACAAATCGGCATAACGATTCGCAAATAGTATCAGTGCATCGGCAGCAATATCCATTGCCTTGAGCTGTTCTCTGCGTTCAATAGCCTGAGTATCGTATTCAAAATCAAGAGCTTTTATCGCAGCATCTATTTCAGCTTTGAAATCAAGCATTCCTTTTTGAAACACTTTTTTCCCGGCGACGGTATGTCCGGGTGCACGTTGTTCCTGAAACTCGGTAAATACTCCTGCTTCATAAGCTTGTTTCCATTCGTTGCTAAGGTTTTCAAAAATCCTATCGCGCTGTGTTTTTCCTTTCCAGTAAGGAATGATTTGTTCTTCGTACAGCTTACGAGTAGCATCATCTACTTTAAAAGACACTTTTGGACGGGTATCTAAAATATCTAAATCGGACAGGGTATGCAGGCTCACTTCGGGATAGGTGGAAGTAGCTTTAGGTGCAGGCCCCCTCTCCCCTACTATCAATTCACCTTCGTTGATAAAAATTGACTTATGTGTCATGAGATATTTAAAGCATAACGCACGCTGTACAGGAATAGAATATTTTAACGGCTCACCGGATTTATAAAAATCGGTTACCAGTATTGCCCTTTCGGCCGAAAAAGTGTTGATAGCTTGTAAACTCTGCTCTCTGAGCTTTTGAATGCGTTCTGTCATAATCTGAAGTCCAATAGGTTTGTACCGTAAAAATAGTAATTGTTAGCCTAAGTCTGTTAAAAATTTTATCCGCCAATACTAACTGTTTCAACAGTCTCACTGAAAAAAGCAGCAATATCGTTTGCTTTCTGACTGTCATACGGATCGGCATGATGCAGCGGATAATTTTTTCCAAAACGTTCGTACTTGCTTTTTGCAATAGTATGAAATGGAAGTAAATCTACTCGTTTGATGTGTGGATAAAGCTGTAAAATAGTTCGTATTTTTCTTAGATTTTCATCGGTATCGGTAATATGTTGAATCAATGGAATACGAATAATAATTGGTTTGCCGGAATGATATATAAATTCTAAGTTCTTCAAAATCAGTTGGTTTGAGATACCCGTATATTTCTGATGCACTGAATCATTGGCAAGTTTTAAATCAAATAGAAAAAGATGCACATAAGGCAATATATTTTGAATGACAGATGTTGGGGCATATCCGCTGGTATCTATAGCAGTATGTAATTCTTTTTGTTTACATGCTTTTAATAAAGCTTTTAAAAAGTTGGGCTGACTGAGAGGCTCACCTCCTGAAAAGCTCACACCACCTTTTGATTCATCATAAAAAATAATTTCGTTTTCAATTTCGTTCATCACCTGTTCTACACTCATTTTTTTACCAACCGTTTCGGTTAAATGAAATATTTTGCCATTTAATCTGTTGGTTCGTACATAGGTCTCGGGGTGAAAACCAATACTTTCCGGATTATGACACCATATACAGCTCAACGGACAACCTTTCATAAAAATAGTTGATCGGATACCAGGCCCATCGTGAATCGAAAAATGGCGTATGTCAAATATAAATCCCGAATTATAATTCATAATATTTTTATACCTTAATTTAATCAATACAAGAGTTTATTATAAAATAAATCAAAAATATATGATTAAATGGAATAGATCAGCATATCCAACAGTCATATAATTTTTTGCCGTTATTGTGATAGAGAGTGGAAACTGACTTATTTTTAGTCATGCAATATCATAATTAAAAAAAACAAAAATAAGTAAAATCAGCCTGTGTGTTACTATGTATTCTAATTCTATAGTTATTTTATTATTAATTCTGATCGGATTTATTTTCCTTCCATAATTGCCCAAAAGATTTGTTGGCAATCTTAGGTAACTCTCGTTTATTTCCCCAATTTTTCAAGATAAAATAATTGAAAAGTCTCTTTTTAATTTTGGTTTTATCTATATTCATCCGACTTCTCTTCTTAAACATATGTGTGGATCGTTTGATCAGTTTACGATCGGATGCGGGAATAAGTTTTTTGGTTACAGCTTCTTTTCTGTTAAACAGCAGCATTTCATGTATGGGTATTGCCATTGGGCATATTTGTGTGCTAGCACCATTCAAGCTAGAGGCAAAGCTCAGATGTTGATATTCCTTCATTCCGTTTAGATGCGGCATTTTAATTGCGCCTATAGGCCCAGTGTAGGTGGCATTATAAGCCGGGCCACCAATTAAACGAAATACCGGACTAACATTATGACAGGCACCACAATTAATACATGCTAACGACATGCGTTGGTTCATTTTTGAAAGCAGATCAGTACGTCCGTTATCCAATAAAATCACTATCATCTGAGTTTCTTCATGCTCAACTAACGCAGGCCCTGAAAGAATGGTGTTGTAGGTAGCCATGGTTTGCCCTGAAGCAAAAGTTGACAATAAAGGCCAAAATAAATCAAGGTCCTCCATATTTGGAATGATCTTTTCAATTCCGGCAAGTATTATCTGAATTTTTGGTAAGGCCGTACCCAAAAGTATGTTTCCCTCGTTCTCGGTAATGGCAATTGATCCGCTATCAGCTATCAAAAAATTCGCACCACTAATACTTACCTGAGCCGCAGCAAAGAATTCTTTCATATGATCAACCACAAATCTTACGGATTCATCCAAAGACGACACAGAATGCAGATCAAATTGGCTACTAATTAATTCAACTATCTCTTGTCGCGACTTATGCAAAGCTGCAGCAACCGGATGAAATGGCTTTTCTCCGGCAATTTTTGTAATAAATTCACCTGTATCAGTACTTAAAACCTCTATTTTTCTTTTTGTAAGATGTTGGATCAAATCGATTTCCTCGCTTACCAACGAACGTGATTTAATGACTTTAGTAAGCTTTTCTTTAGTGAGTATAGTAATGATTTCATTGATCGCATCTTCGGCATTACGAGCCCAGATCACTTTTCCCCCATTTCGTTGAAAATTTGTTTCAAACTCAACTAAATACTTATCTAATTGATTCAAAACTTTATACTTGATAGAAAAAGCTTTTTGCCTGACCTGGCTAAGATGGTTGATGCGTTCTTTTCCTGATTCAAAAGCAGACTGCCAGTTATTCAAAGAAGTATTTATCCGGCTATGCATCTCCTGATCCCAAGCCAACTTTTCCATTTCTTTTAGAAACAGATTACTTTTTTCTGACATAATTAGCTACTTTTTTATGATGGTCGAAATTTTTTCTACTCTTTTTTGATGCCTTCCCCCTTCGAATGGTGTAGTAAGAAATGCGTGTACCATGTTGGCAGCATCCTGAAAATCAACATAACGTCCAGGGAGTGAGATAATGTTTGCATCATTATGCTTGCGGCTCAATATAGCTTGTTCAAGATTCCAACACAAAGCAGCCCTCACATGAGGATATTTGTTAGCCGTCATCTGTGCTCCGTTTCCACTTCCACACAAAATAATACCGTACTTATACTCACCTTGATTAATACGAAAAGCCAATGGATGTATAAAATCGGGGTAATCAACACTTTGCTCATTGTAGGTACCCAAATCAACTACCGACCATCCATCAGCCTTCAGTTGTTCAATCAAAAACTGTTTCATAGGGAAACCTGCATGATCACTGGCAATAGGAATTTCTTTAACAACATCAGACATGAGACTATTTTTTCACAAAAATATGTTTTTTTTATGCCAAAACTTAGCTGCCAGTTATTTACAACATCTCATCCTATCAAATTTTACAAGATGTAAAACTTTAAATCATTTGAGTCTCAAACAAGTAAAACTTATTAACACGCATAGTGAATAAGAAGTCTTTTTTTGTTAGTAAGTTTTAACAAAATCTGAAAATAAGGCTCGAAAAATAAAATTGATGCCTGCCTGATACATCTGTTGTTGATAACCTCCTTTTTCTTGAACATCTTATTCACAAAATCTTTTCATGAAATCTAAGATTTTAATCAACAGATTTCTACACATCAATTACACTCAATTTTCTTAAGCAACTATAAATCAATAATTTAATATGTAATAAATGTTGAAGCACTGTTGATAAATTTTCATAAGTCATTAAAGCAACTATTTAGCCAGAAAAATATGCTCGGTTTTAACAGTGCCATATATACTAACAATTCTTTTTATAAAATCTTATATATAATGGATTTGTTGAATCATTGAGTTAAAAAACTTCTTTTGTAATTGTTTACTTTTGTACAATGCAATTTGGATCGGCAAATGATAATAATTTTTGTTCTGTCAAATAATAAACTGAATTAGTGTGTTTTACAAAAAAGAACCAATATGGATAAGCTGAAATATTCCTTGATTCTTCTTTTGATTCTGACTTCCTGCTCGGCAAAAAAAACTGTGATCTTTACTCGAGAGCTCCATCAAAAAGTAATTGATTTTGGGTTGGATTTGGAAGATATTCAGTTTTATAACTCACATAAAATCGTACTTCGACGTACTTTAAGTTTTGAACAAGCCAAGGTAGCTTCTGGCAAGATACGCTTCGAAAACGGCCAGTATATCGAAAGTATTATCATCAAGAAAAACACACCTGGAATACTTGAACATGGTGATGATAAAAGTTTAGATATTGCATTTGAGAGCGGTGAGAACCGTCAACTCAGCTTTGTCCGGAATCCCAGAGATCATTATCAGGTATCGGCACAGGAATGGGTAAAGAAAATGGGTAAGGTGCCTTATGATACTACAGTGTATTACATACTGCCGGGAGGCGAAAAATCATTGCTGAAAGTTAGACAAGAAGACATCTTCAGATTCAAAAAGAAAGAACGTATAGTTACCGGACGTACCGTTTCGATACGAAAACCTACCGATGATGAATAAGTATCTTGTGTTGTTGGGTTTATTGGCTTTAACTACATGGGTTAAGGCTCAGGAAGTTGGGTTGGAATATAAAAAGTTTTATTATCCCAATGGGCAAATATCAAGTGAAGGTGGTTTTATAGATCAAAAACCTGAAGGATACTGGAAAACATACTACGAAAACGGTATCTTGAAATCGGAAGGAAACCGGCTTGATTTCTTATTGGATTCTGCCTGGAGGTTTTATGATGAAACCGGTGTGCTTCAATTAGTGATCCATTATAAAGAAGGAAAAAAGCATGGCGAACGGATAAGCTATCTGCCGGATGAAATTATTTACGAAAATTTTGTCGAAGATGTAAAAGAAGGATATACTATTCATACAGATACCTTAGGACGTATAATGCGTAAAATTCCCTTTATCAGTGGATTAGAAGATGGAGTTTCGATGGTTTACGATAGCACAGCTACTATAATTGAGTTGATAACATTCAAAAAAGGATATATCACAGCAAGAGAAAAAATTAACAGGCATGATAGTGAAAATAAACCTCATGGCCCTTGGAAATGGTTTTATGATACCGGCCAGTTAAAGGCTGATGGTTATTATAAAAATGGAATGAAAAACGGTATTTTTCGCCAATATGATGTGGAAGGTAACCTACAAAAGATTGAAAAATATATTGATGATCTTAAACAAGATACAGCTGAAGAAATTACCAGGTTAGAAACCCGAAGGGACTATTATCCGGATGGAAAGGTTAAAATTGAAGCAACCTACAGAAATAATATAGCTGAAGGAATACGTCGCGAATTTGATGAATCGGGAACTGTAGTAGCTTCATATATTTTCAGAGATGGGAATATTGTTGGTGAAGGAATTATTGATACCGACGGGTTGCGTCAGGGATATTGGCAAGAACGTTATCCTAACGGTGTTGTTAAAGCAGCTGGAAATTATACAGAAGGTAAACGAACCGGTGACTGGGAGTTTTATTATTTGGATGGAAAAATTGAACAAACCGGTCATTATGATGAACAAGGCTTAGCCCAGGGGAAGTGGAAATGGTATTATCAATCCGGAAATATTTGGAGGGAAGAAAATTACCGACATGGGATGAGAGACGGATTAATGACTGAGTTCGATCAGGATGGAAAAGTAATTGCACAAGGTGACTTTATTGACGATAAGGAAGAAGGATTCTGGCGACTGATAAATGATGATTTTATCGAAGAAGGTAATTTTAATGAAGGATTAGCTCATGGTCTCTGGAAGCATTTTTATGCCGATGGTTCAGTGGCTTTTGAAGGTAGCTTTATTGATGGACAACCAAATGGAAAACATATACATTATTTTCTGAACGGGAAAAAATCAGAAGAAGGTACATATCTGATGGGTCGAAAAAATGGCGAATGGAAGAAATGGTACGATGACGGCACTTTGCTTTTGGTCATCCAATTTGTCAATGGTATTGAACAAAGCTATGACGGAATCCCAATAGCTGTTGAAGACCTGATCATGGATGATGAATAGAATTCCGGTAAATTTGTAAAAAGCCTTATTGGTTACCTCAAAATGAGTATTTTTGTCATTGTTAAGTACTAATTGAAAAACAATTGTTATGAAAAAATTATTCGCATTTTTTACACTGATTGCCTTAGTTTGGTCATGTGGCAGCCCGCAGCAAAAAGATCAGGAAGAAACCTTTACTGACGAGATTGCCTTAGAACTTACTGTTGGAAATTTTAAAGATGAAGCTCCTGGTTTAGTAGGACAGCTTGTTACCATAAAAGGTACAGCTGATCATATTTGTTCGCATGATGGAAAAAAACTCTTTCTGATAGATGTGGACATGCCCGGTAGAGTAAAAGTTGAAACCGGCGAAGATGTACCTGCTTTTAACAGTGAATTGGAAGGCTACGATTTTATTATTCAGGGCCTGGTTGCCGAAACAATAGTGGATGAATCCTACCTGCATGACTGGGAAGAGCAACTCAAAGCCGATACAGAAGAGCATGGACGCCATTTGGATGGTGAACATAGCCACGATGCCGAAGACGATGACCATCACAGTTCCGAAGCTGCTTTTGAGCAAATTGAAAATTACCGCCAAATGATGAAAGATCAAAAGGTTGAACATTTGTCTTTCTATCATATTATTGCTGTATCATACGAAGTGGTTGAAGACTAAACAGACTTAAAAATTTGGTTTCATATTCAAAAATAAATTCTTGCCTATAACTATCGTATATGGCTTTTAAGTGGCGTAAGTGGAATCGTGCCATCCATCGTGATTTCGGTTATTTATTTTTTGGAATGACCGTACTTTATGCATTGTCAGGTATTGCTTTGAATCATAGGGCACATTGGAATCCTAATTTTATAGTGATTGAAAAAGCAATTACCGAAGCTCCTTTTACTGACAAGCCCGACAAAGAAGAGGTAAAAGACTTATTAGAAAAATATGGAATTTCGTCTGTCTATAGGAAACATTATTTTCCTAACGACAGGCAGTTGAAAATTTTCCTGACCGGAGGCAGTGCATATGTCAATCTGCAAACCGGAAAAGGAATGATTGAAATGACCCGTAGGCGGCCTGTTTTCAGAGAGATCAATTACTTACACTATAACCCCTCCCCTACCTGGACCTGGTATTCAGATATATTTTCTGGGGCATTAATAGTATTAGCTGTTACCGGATTACTTATCCCGCGTGCTAAAGATGGTATTACTGCAAGAGGAGCATGGCTAAGCTTGTTAGGAATACTGGTCCCATTACTTTTTATCATCTATTACTTATACTGATTATGACAGGAATCTGGATTGCTCTGCTTTTTATTGTGTGGTATGCATTAGCTTTGTTCATCTCAGAGAAATTGCATACACGCTGTCGGGCAGGTAAACAATGGCTGTTTTTCTTCGGGATGATAGGCAGTCCACTGCTATCATGGATAATAGTACTGGTTTTTCCTAAGAAAATATAAGCTGTTCGTTTTTTAGTTTTTGAGCAACTTGCGGGTCCAACTTTGAGTAGCGTTAGTCATATTTAAGAGATACACACCTTTCTTCAATCCTTGAACATTGATTTGTTGCGGGTTTTGTGTGATATGATATTTACGAAGAGATTTACCGCTTAGATCGCATACATCTATCTGCAAATAATTTTTTTCAACAAAAGGACTGAATACAGTTACTATATCTGATGCCGGATTTGGTGTAAAGGAGAAGTATGCCGGGTTCAGATTTTTTGCTAGTCCGGTACTGATACTGATCACTTTTTCAAAGGTCCAATTATCCGGGTCAACTTGTATGGAAACTACTGGTTGACTAACAGGTACTTCAAAATGTTTGAAATTAGCATCCTGATAAAGCCTGACGATTTCATTGCTTCCATCAGCAAAATTGAGTCGGTACGACATGGTCATTTCAAACAAAGGTGTTGATGAAGATGGGGTTTGAGTTACATCCATAGTAAACAGATCATCTTCTACATTCCATACAATTTCGTAGTTTGGATAGCCTTCTCCATAATACCATTGATCGAAGAATTGTGTGAGATCCAACCCACTAATTTCCGAAGCGATTTGTTTGAAATCTTCGCCTGTTGCAGTGCTATCGGCAAAATCTGTTTGAAAGGCCTGAAGAATTTCAAAAAAGATGTCGTCATTATTAATTTCATGTCTGAGCACATGTATAATAGCAGCTCCCTTGTCGTATGTCAGTCTGCCATCGAATATTCGTGTGATATTATCTGGTCCAATTTCGGAAGGTGGTATATAGACACTTCCGCCTGTTTTTTTCATCACATTGTTTTGCGTAGCGATTATAAAGCTTTGTCCTGACGCCCATCCTTTTATTTTCTCCTGCGCCAGATAATTTGTATAGGTTGCAAAGCCCTCATTGATCCATACATCGCTCCAGCTTGCACAGGTAACATTATCGCCAAACCACATATGGCCCAGCTCATGAGCTACTAAATCAAAATTAAAATTACCAATGGTAGTCATGGTTTGGTTTTCCATTCCACCACCAAGTTGTGTAAGCGCATGTCCATATTTTTCCTGCCAGAACGGGTACAGTGTAAACAAATCGCTGTACACCTCTAATATTTCTGCGATATCATCTAATTTTTGTTGGTTATATGTCAGATAATCAGGATGGTTATACACAAAATTTTGGATTAGAAGCGAATCGCCTTGCATTGCTTCCGGGAATGCATAGGTATTGTATTCCTGATAATCGGCTACTGCAAAAGAGATCAGGTAGAATGCGATAGGATAGTTTGATTTCCATTCAAACCTATTTCGTTGATCGGGCATGGGTGTAATATTGGTAAGCAAACCTTGAGAAGCAGCCATAGTTCCGGCGGGTACAGTGAGGAATACCCAAACAGAATCGGCTTTATCAGTAAGTATTTGTTTGCACGGAAACCATTCTTTTGCAGCATATGGAGCTGATAACGACCATGTTACAGATTTTTGCCAGGTATAGGAAGTTGCATTGGTTACACCAGCAAAAAATCCACCGGTAGGAGGGGTGCCGCTGTAACTGATACGGGCTATAAAATTATCACCCTCAGAAAGTGGACTGACAGCTACTAATACATTATCTCCATCTCTGTTGATATTACTATAACTCACATTGTTGAAAATAATGCTACTAATGTTGTGCTGAGTGATCAGCTCAAAAGCAAAAGTATCTAAAACGGGCACCACAACTTTCCCATGAATTTCAACTGTACCACCTACATGAACACTGGTGTGACTTACTTCAATATTTAAAAAGTAAAAATGAACATCATATGCATGCAATAGATCGCTTTGCCAATCATTGCGATACGAAAACTGATCAATAGAGCCGGTTGGTGGAATACGACTACAGTAATGCTCCTGATCAAAGGAATAGTTGATCTGAGCGAAAATGTTGAAAGTTGTTAAAATACCTGTTATCAAAAGGATTCTTCTCATCTTTGTACGTTATTTATGAAACGAAAACTGTATATTTATCGGGCTAAATTACAAATTCTTGAGGCGTAGTCTGCAATAAGTCGAATGAGTATGCTAGATCAATCAGCAAATATTTTGGTTAAGTCAATTGAAACGTTTATCCGTAGATACTTTAAAAATCGGTTATTCAAAGGATTGATATTTTTTACTTTACTGATCAGCTCGGTTTTTTTGGCTATGGTATTTCTTGAGAATCTGGCCTATTTGCCTACTTATATGCGAGCAATTCTTTTGTACGGATATTGTATGCTGTTTTTGATTGTATTGGTTCGCTATGTGGGTATTCCAGTCTATAAACTAATCCGATACCGGCAATCAATGAGTTATAAGGAAGCAGCAGTTTATTTAGGAAGATTTTTTCCAAACGTTTCGGATAAGCTATTGAATACTTTACAACTACAAGATCTATATAGCATTGACAACGAAACAGAATTATTGGTAGCTTCAATCAATCAACGGACTCTTCAATTATCAAAAATTCCGTTTGCTTCAGCCGTAAACTTACGCGAAAACATAAGGTATTTGAGATGGGCTAGTATCCCTTTGCTGATATTAATGGTTTTGTTTTTGGCAGCACCAGCTTTTATACAGCAACCTACAGAACGGATACTTGATTATAACACTGTATATAACAAGCCATTACCTTTTACTGTTAGTATAAAATCACCTTTATTTGTTACACAAAATTCTGATTATGAGTTGTTGATAGAATTGGAAGGAGATGAATTTCCGGAGCAGTTTCACATAGAAACTAACGGTATGAAAATGCCTATGGAGAGAATTGCTTCAAATGCGTTTTCACTGCTGTTTAAAAAGCTTAGTCAGGAAATGTTGTTCCAGATACGTGGAGGAAGGTATAACAGCGGAATATTGAAGTTAAATGTCTTTCCTAAGGCTATGTTGATGAGCTTTGAGGCTCATTTACAATATCCAGAATATATGAACAGGGAAAATGAATCAATTCGGGATCAAAACTGGATAGGTGTTCCCCAAGGTACTCTTATCAACTGGAGATTCTACACCCGTGCTAGTGATGAACTACATGTAATGGTTGATAGTGCGAATCAACAGGTAGATTTTCTGGAAGATAAATGGAGTTTAAAGACAATAGTGGATGCATCTTTTGATTTAGAGCTGATTGCTTCAAATACTCAAAGTGGTCCTTCTGAGCCTATGCTGCTGCATATTGAATCAATTCCGGATGAATGGCCATCTATCAGCGTTCAATTGATAGAAGATGAATATTTGAACTCAAACAAATACTTTACCGGTCTTATAGATGATGATTACGGATTTAGCCGGCTTGAAAGACGAATCGAAATTATTGATGAAAAGGGGCAAATCCTGAAAGAAAATGCGGAGGTACTACAACTTGATCCAACGCTTTTGCGACAACAGTTTTTCTATTTTCTTACGTTGGATTCCTTGCGAATTGAGAACGCAAAAGAGATAGTGGTGCAATTTGCGGTATATGATAATGATCAGGTAAGAGGCCCAAAAGAAAAATTATCACAATCTTTTACTTTGCTTTTCACTGACCCATCTACACTTGATTCAATTTCAAAAGCACAGGAAGAATTGATTACCAAATCATTAGAAGAAGTGAAAGAAGAATCTGCCTTGTTAAGAAATGAAATGAGAGAGTTTCAAAGAGAACTTCTTCAAAAAAAGGAATTGGATTGGAATGACAAACAACAACTTGAAGAGCTGATTCATAGACAACAATCACTTGAAAATTTGTTGGAAAGTTTAAAAGAAGATCAAAAAAAATTAAATCAGTTTAATCAGGATCACGATTTGGTGCAAGAGCGTTTATTAGAAAAACAGCAACAGATCGATAAACTTATAGAAGAGATTATTCCAGAAGACATCAGGCAAATGATGGAAGAATTGCAAAAATTCTTGGAAGAACTGAATAAGGATCAGGTGGCCGAGATGCTTAAGAATCTGGAGATGAATAACGAAAAGATTGAGGAGATGTTAGACCGAAATCTGGCCCTTTTAAAGCAGCTGCAATTCGAAAAGAAGATGAATGAATGGATGGAAAGGTTAGAGAATTTATCAAAGGAGCTGATTGAGAATGCTGAAAATACTTTAGAAAAGGGAAGGGATAAGGACGAACTTTCTGAGGAGTTAAATAGAATACAGGAAGCTTTTGAAGATGAGATTTCTTCCCTTGATCAATTGAAGCAGGAAAATGAACTTTTAGAAAAGCCTTTTAATCTTGAGAATACTGAAGAAGAGGAACAAGAAATAGAAAGTAAATTAGAACAGGGGCAGGAGAGTTTATCCCGGAGAAAGAACAAAGAATCACATGATTCTCAACAAAATGCAGCTCAGGGGATGCAGCAGCTGCGTGATAAAGTTCAACAGATGATGCAAATGAGTTCAATGCAGCAATTGGCTGAAGATGCTGCAGAAGTACGTTTTTTACTTGAAACTATCTTGAGAATTTCGTTCGCACAGGAAGATGCGTTAATGAGTTTGCACCAGATTCGGCGTGATGATCCCGCTTATGTTGGTATCATGAAAGATCAAAGTATGATAGCTGAGGCATTTCTTACTGTTGAAGATTCTCTGAGAGCCATCAGTAAAAGGCAACCCATGATAGAAAATTTTGTTTTCAAAGAGATAGACGAAATTAATGATCATATTACTGAGTCACAAGAATATATGAAAGACAGGCATTCATCTCAGGCGGCTGCATCACAGCAATATGCCATGATGGGAATGAATAATTTAGCTTTGCTGTTAGCCGAGTCACTCAAAAAAATGCAGGAAAACATGGGCATGCCAAGTCCAATGCAAGGTGAGGGACAATGTGCTGATGGACAAAGTCCAGGAGAGGGAATACAAAATCTTAGGGAAATGCAAGATGCGTTAGGGCAAACTCTTCAGGATCTTATGGACGGTAAAAACAGCGGTCAAAATGGAATGGGGATGAGTGAGGAGATCGCACGTATGGCAGCTCAACAAGAAGCGATACGAAATCAGATGAAAAAATTAATAGACGGATTGAAGGCTGAAGGAGAGTTAGGGGATAAAGGACTAAGTGAAGCTTTAAAAGAGATGGAAATGTTTGAGGAACAATTAGTGAATAAACAATTGAATCAGAACTTAGTAAAGCGACAGAATGAAATAATGGTTCGCTTGTTAGAATCCGAAAAAGCAATCAAAGAGAGAGAGAAGGAGGAAAGAAGAGAATCAACTGAATTTAAAGGCGAAAATTTTGGAAACCTTATTGATGAAAATGAGTATAAACGTATTATAGAGCGACAGTTGGATATGCTAAGGACTGCACCTTTAGACTTGCAGCCTTATTACAAGCGTAAATTGTCAGAATATTTTATGAGATTTAATATACAAGCCAGGCATGAGAAAGATCAAATTCAATAAGGAGCAAAATCAGTTTGATTTATTTGAGAGATATTTGGAAGACGCTCAAAGCGAAGGAATCATAGATGATACAAATTTTGGAGCTCTTAATGTGACTGCTTCCAGACTTTATTCCTTTCTCCAGACTGTTACTGACGAAATCGAGTACAGCCTTGATTTATCATCTGATCTACATGGAATAAAATTACAATTAATTTTGGAATCCAAAAATGGTGAGAATTTACATGGGATTGAATCAGTTATAGATGAAATAAAATCTATGAAACTTTTTGATTTTTGGAAAAAAGATAGTCTTTCAAATTCCTATATTTTTGTATTCTCCGATTATGGCATTCAGTCGCATTTACAACGGGAGCGGCAAAGGTCTTTGAAAGCCTTTTATAAGGAAACACCTGTTTTTAAGTCTTATGAAATTACCGGTGATTGAGTTTTATTCGATTGATGTTACCTTACCTGTTTTTTTAACAGATCGTACTAAGAGCTGGATAGATAGTATCATACGTGATAAGGGGAAGAGGACCGGAGAGGTCTTTTTTTTATTTTGTACAGATAAATTTCTGCTTGAGTTAAACAAAAAATTTCTCAACCATGATACGTTTACTGATATACTGACTTTTCCAGATTCCGAAAATCCAGATTTACTAAGCGGCGAAATTTATATAAGTCTTGAAAGGGTTTGGGAAAATGCCAAGAAGTTTTCACAAGATAAAGAAAGTGAGTTACATAGGGTTATGATACATGGCATACTTCATTTGTTAGGATACGAAGATGGTACGGATAAGGATACGAGAATTATGAGAACAGAAGAGGATGATGCGCTTAAAAAACTAAATAACCACTTAAAAATCAGATAGATACTATACAGTTTCACGTGAAACGTTCAAATTTTAACTAATCATGCTTTTTGACACATATGATGTAATTGTAGTTGGAGGTGGGCATGCCGGAGCTGAAGCTGCGGCTGCAGCAGCCAATATGGGTAGTAGGGTACTACTTGTTACGATGAATTTGCAGAATATTGCACAAATGTCTTGTAATCCGGCTATGGGTGGTATTGCGAAAGGACAAATCATACGCGAAATAGATGCCTTAGGTGGCTATTCTGGAATTGTTACAGATAGAACTATGATACAATTCAGAATGCTAAATAAATCAAAGGGACCTGCCATGTGGAGTCCAAGAGCTCAAAATGACCGCATGCTGTTTTCAATGGAATGGCGTAATGTATTGGAAAAAATCAAGAACTTAGACTTCTGGCAGGATACAGTTACAGCCGTATTAGTAAAAGATAAAAAAGCAATAGGAGTAAGTACAGCTATGGGTATGAAGATTTATAGCAAGACAGTAATACTTACAAACGGAACATTTTTAAATGGATTGATACATATTGGTGAAAAATCTTTCGGCGGTGGTCGAATGGGTGATAAAGCAAGTGTTGGTTTAACCGAACAACTCGTTGACTTAGGATTTAAATCTAACCGCATGAAAACCGGAACCCCAGTGAGAGTCGATGGTAGAACTATTGACTTTAGTAAACTGAATGAACAAAAAGGGGATACCCATATCGGAAGATTTTCATTTACAGAACCAATTCATCTAAAAAACCAACGAAGCTGCTGGATAGGGTATACCTCAAAAAAAGTACATGAAACATTGAGGACCGGATTCCATTTAAGTCCAATGTTTAGTGGGAGAATTGAAGGAATAGGCCCAAGATATTGCCCTAGCATAGAAGATAAAATTGATCGCTTTGCAGATAAAGATTCACATCAATTGTTTGTAGAACCAGAGGGATGGAATACAATAGAGTATTATGTGAATGGTTTTAGCTCCTCATTACCCGATTACATACAACTTAAAGCATTGCGACAAATAGAAGGCTTTGAGAATGCAAAAATCTTCCGCCCAGGTTATGCCATTGAATATGATTATTTCCCACCCGAGCAACTTTATCATACTTTAGAAACAAAATTAATTGAGAATTTGTATTTCGCAGGTCAGATAAACGGAACAACCGGATACGAAGAAGCAGGAGCACAAGGCTTGATGGCCGGCATCAATGCACATTTAAAACTTAACGGACAACAAGCTTTTACCCTAAACCGATCAGAGGCCTATATAGGTGTGTTAATTGACGACCTTATTACAAAAGGCGTGGATGAACCGTATCGTATGTTTACAAGCAGGGCAGAATACAGAATACTGCTCAGACAAGATAATGCAGATTTTCGGTTGACAGAAAAATCGTATAAAATTGGATTGGCTTCTGAAGAGCGTATGGAAATATTCAGGAAGAAACAAACGAAGGTAAATGAGTTGACCGAATATTTGCGTACTAAAAGTAGTAAACCAGAAATTTTAAACCCGATCTTAACTAAGGCAGGAACTACAGCTGTTACATCAAAACAAAAGTTAGCAACAGTGCTATTGCGACCTCAAATTAAACTAAGCAATCTGATGGAGATACTTCCTTCAGAACTCTTTAGAGCTGAAGATGCAGAATCTGTAGAAATTTTAGAAGCAGTTGAAATATTATTAAAATATGAAAACTATATCGCAAAAGAAAAAGAAATAGCCGATAAATTAAGTCGTTTGGAAAATGTATTTCTCAAGTCTGATTTTGAATATAAATCACTTCAATTTCTTTCTTACGAGGCCAGAGAAAAACTAAGCAAAATAAAACCAACTACACTTGGACAAGCCTCTCGAATTAGCGGGATCACACCCTCAGATATTTCTCTATTAGCCATATATCTTGGACGTTAAAGAATAGTTCCACGTGAAACAACCCATATTTCATCAACGAAACGAATGCATTATTTGCGGCTCAACGCAACTTGAAAAGTTATTCGATTCAAAAGACTTCTTCTTGACAAAAGAAAACTATTCCCTGATAAAATGCCGGGATTGTAGCTTGATATTTACAACCCCTTATCCTGATGAATCAAATGCAGCTGCGTACTATGAAAGCCAGAACTACTTAAGTCATCAAGATAGAAAGGAAGGGACAATAGCGAAGATTTATAATTTAGTGAAAATACTCAATGTCAAAAAAAAGTATCAAGTAGCAACAAAAAACCTGACCTTTGGAAAAGTATTTGATATTGGATGTGGAACCGGCGATTTCCTGAGTTATAGTAAAAAACATGCGTGGGAAATTTTTGGACTTGAGCCAAATAATGATGCAAGAAAACTAGCAGAAGAAAAGCTCCAGACCCAACTATTGAAATCAATTGAACAAGCAGAAATAAAATCTGAAGAAATTCAATTGATTACTCTTTGGCATGTGTTAGAACATATATATAAGCCGGAAGAACTAATGCGCTTTATTGATAAAGTATTAGATAAAAATGGACGACTTGTAGTCGCATTGCCAAATTACGAGTCATACGATGCTGTCTATTACAGAAAATATTGGGCTGCCTTTGACCTGCCAAGACATCTGTTTCATTTTAATAAAAAATCTATTGTACAGCTGATGAATAAGCACGGCTTAGTACTAAAAAAAATAATTCCTATGAAATGGGATGCCTACTATGTGTCAATCTTAAGTGAAAAATATAAAAATCCTGAATCTAGATCTTTCTTTGTAAAAGGATTGTATAAAGGTTTTATTTCTAACTTTAAAGCAAAAAGGAATTTGAACTATTCCAGTCTTATTTATATTTTTGAGAAGAAATAATATGAATGCTTTCTTAAAAGGCATATTTGAACACCTATATTTTAGGTAAATCTTAAAAGAGTGAACAAATGAAACTAAGAAGTTTTTCTTTGTTTTTTTTGATAGTATTATATCTTTTTCTGTTTGTTCGATTCAGCACACACAAACAACCAAAAGATATTGCCGGACGTATAGGTAAAGCTCTTGTCGAGTTGCAGGAGGATCAATTACAATATACGAAACAATTAATAGACGATTTTATTGAAATTATAGAAAATGACTCTACATTGGATTCGTTTGATAGGCTGCAACAAGAAGCGCAAATAAATGAACTTTTGTTTTTTATACTTCAAGATGATAGTTTATTGTACTGGAGTTCTAATCGAATAGATTATACCGATCTGACTTCGCTTGACCTTCAAACGAAAAGCAGCCTGATTGAAATTCACCAGAATTGGTTCAATATAGTTAGGCTCGAACGGAATGATTTTATCTTATATAGTTTAAAACAGATTTATTTTCATTATCCCATCCAAAATAAATATTTGAAAGATGGATTCGATGAGACTCTTTTTCCTTTTGCAGAAACGTATTTCATAACTACAGATTCTATTGAATCAATACCCGTCTTCTATAAAGATGATGGGTTGGCCTTTTATATAACAGTTAATAGCCAACTGATCAAAGCTGATACTGAAAAAAAATCAGTCATTTTATTGTTGATTTTACTGACCCTTTTGACTTTGCTGTACAGAATGATATCGGATGGCTATGTATGGCTAAGTAAAAAAAGTGGATTTACTGAAAATATTTCAATTTTAGCTATAGTTGATATTTTAATTATCCAGATTGTAATCCGAATATTTGGAAAATACTTTTTAAATGTTGATAATGAGCTATTTAAGCCTGTAACTTTTAGTAGTGGACTTTTGTTTCCATCTTTAGGATACCTCATTTTACATGTGCATGCTATACTGCACATGGCACTGATCTTTTTTAAATCGAAAATTGGATTTAAGCAGAAGCCAAAAAACAGTATCAATATTTTTCTCCTGATAATATATCTTGTTGCATTTCAGGTTTTTGTGCTTGGTTCTATAACAACCGTTCTGCATTTATTTTCCAATTCAGGAATTTCTTTGTCGTATGCTGAAATGTATGCGCTAAATATTGGGAGTTATGCCATACTTCTGATTGCTGTAGTTCTTCATTTTGCCATGTTGTTGATAGCAGTGGGTTTTTATTTGAGAACAAAAACAATTTCTGTTTCACCCGGCTTAAAACATTTGATTTCTGGAATAATATTGATACTCACCGGTATAGGAATATATTTCTCCAATTTTACAACCATTCTTTGGGTAGCTATTTTCTATATCCTATTATTTTATTTTGTGCTTGATAGGCTACCATCTAAGATTCCGGAAATTCTTGGAAAAACCTTTTATTTCTATTTATTGGTGTTTCTCTCAGCCTTTATGTTGACCTATCTAATATATTCTATAAATGAAGAAACGGAATCTAATGAACTGCAATTAGCAGCCCATAAGTTAGCTCAGGAATCGGATCCTATGTTTGAGTTTTTATTTCCGGAAGTTCTTGCGCAAATTGAATCAGACGAAGAGGTGAAAATCTTGCTGCAATCTTCTGCTGAAGACAATGAAACAGAAAAAATATACAGCCATATTGAGACGAAATATTTTAGCGGCTTTTTTGAAAAGTATTCTGTTGAGCAAACCCTTTGCCATGAAGGTCAAACCTTGTTGATCCAACCTGGAAACTATACTGTTTCATGCGAAGAGTTTTTTAGGCAGTTAATTGAAAATCATGGTAAAGAGGTGATACCAGCTCGATTATTTTTAATAGATGACAATATAGAAGGATTTTATTATTTGTCTGTAATTCCCCTTAGTTATTTTGAACATCAACACGAAATATCTTCAACTCTTTATATTGAATTTTATTTCAAATATGTTTCAGAAGGCCTTGGTTATCCTGATTTATTAATTGATCAGTCAAAACAATTTATCCAGGATTTTGCGTCCTATTCTTTTGCTAATTATCGGGATGGGGTATTAAGCTATAAATTTGGTTCGTTTTTCTATCCAGGTATTCTTGACCAACTGCCCTATCAAAGTGGACATACATTTGATTTTGATGGGTTCACGCATCTCTATCAGCAAGTCAGCAAACACAAAGTATTGATTATAAGTAGAAAAACAAAAAATATTCTGAATGCTATATCACCCTTCTCATTTTTCTTTTTAACACTATTAGGCATTACAGCATGGGTATATGTGCGGCTTAGATTGAAAAATGATTCCGTTTCATTGGCTGATGTCAGTTTCAGATTTAAGTTTCAGATGATAGTAGTTGCATCTTTGTTTATCTCTTTTGCCTTCATAGGTCTAAGTTCCACTTATTTTCTGTCGAATATTTATACCACTAAAAACAAAGATTTTCTGATAGAAAAGACTAAGTCCGTAGCTATTGAATTAGCACAGCAAATTTCAACGCAAAATTCTCAGGAAGATGAGGCATTTGACTACGCACATCAGTTGGTGATGAACTTGTCACATATTTATTTTACAGACATCAATTTATTTCATACTGATGGGGAATTACTAGCAAGTTCCCGTTTAGAAATATTCAAACAGCGTTTGCTGTCAGCTCGTATGGACCCGGTAGCGTATCAGGAAGTTCACCGAAAAAAGAAAATCTTTTTCCTGCATGAAGAAAACATTGGATCAAGTAGTTATATGTCTTCTTATATTCCTTTAATTTCGGATACAGGCGAAACTATCGCATATATTAATTTACCCTTTTTCGCTCTTGAGAAAGAACTTAAAGCTGAAATTTCAGCCCTTATATTTTCCTATACCAATGTATTTCTTTTCCTTGCTGCTATTGCTATCAGTATTGCATTGTATTTTTCAAGACGACTGACCCAACCATTGGAGATGATACAGGAGAAAATGAAATTAGTACGCATTGATAAACTCAATGAAAAAATAAAATGGAGAAGCCGCGATGAATTAGGGCAATTAGTCGATCAGTATAATAAGTTATTGGATCAGCTACAGGAAAGTGCTGAACTATTGGCCAGGTCAGAACGTGAACTGGCTTGGCGGGAGATGGCAAAACAAGTTGCCCATGAAATAAAAAACCCACTTACACCTATGCGACTAAGCATACAATATTTAGAAAGGGCCTGGCAGGAAAACGACCCTGATATTGATGAAAAAATAAAAAACACAACACAAACTATTATCAATCAGATAGATACATTATCAACCATTGCTTCTGCCTTTTCTGATTTTGCCAATATGCCCGTAAGTACTCCAACACCGCAATTAGTGAGTGAAATCATTGCTGAAACCATCATGTTATTCGATAAGATAGACACCATAAGTTTTCGGTTTATTGATCATACACACGGGAAAGCAATGGTAAATATTGATCAGGACAGCTTCAGAAGGGCTCTGACAAATTTGATTAAAAACAGCATACAAGCCATAGGTAAAAAGAAGGATGGAAAAATAGATTTTGAGCTGTCAATACACGATCAATCCTGTTATATCGTTATTTCTGATAACGGAAAAGGAATGAGTAGCGATGAGGCAGCAAAAGTTTTTACACCTAATTTTACCACCAAATCAAGTGGAATGGGATTAGGGCTGACTATGGTGAAAAATATAGTGCATACGGCTGGTGGTAGTATTAGTTTCAGCACAGAGCCGGATAAAGGCACTATGTTTACAATCGTTTTACCTACAGTAACTAGCACACAACCCTAAGCCTTACTAGCCCTTATGAAGAAAACAAATCCCATAAAAAGTCTGGCAGGTCAAACATTGGTATACGGTATGGGAACCATAGTACCACGTATCTTGAATTATTTTTTAGTTCCTTTCTACACGCGTATATTCGATCAGGCCTTATACGGTCAGATCACTGAATTATATGCCTACCTGGCTTTCCTGTTAGTGCTGCTTACGTATGGGATGGAGACAGCTTTTTTCAGGTATGCTCAAAAGCACGACACTCAAAAGGTTTTTAATAATATTTTCTCTTCTATACTGTTTACAAGCGGTATCTTTTTCGTTGCAGCAGTCATACTTTTTCCCGTATTAGCCGATATGATACACTATTCGGGCAACCCCGAATATATTCTTTTCATAGCCGGCATAGTAGTGCTCGATGCCCTTACAGCCATTCCTTTTGCTTTATTACGTAAACAAAATAAAGCCGGCCGATTCGCTATGATCAAAATAGTAAATGTAGTAGTCAATGTAGGACTTAATTTACTGTTTCTTATAGTGATACCTGATTGGTCGCTGCAAACTGCCCAGTTGTTTTTTGGCGCTTCTGCAAGCTTAGTGATCTGGGTCTTTATTTCCAATCTGTTGGCAAGCCTGCTGAGTTTGATCATGTTGTTTCCTTCTATAAGCACCTACAAATGGGATTTGTCGTTTGCTTTCCTGAAACCTGTATTTCAGTATGCATTGCCGGTTTTAGTAGTTGGCTTAGCCGGAATGGTGAATGAAATGATCGATAAGATACTGTTGAAATATTTAGTTACCGGTACAGACAATCCTTTGGCGCAGCTTGGTATATACAGTGCCAACTACAAATTAGGAGTACTAATGACGCTATTTATACAGATGTTTCGATACGCTGCCGAGCCCTTTTTCTTTGCCGAAGCTGAAAAAAAAGATTCCAAACAATTGTTTGCAGTAGTGATGAACTATTTTGTCATTGCAGGATTGCTTATTTTCTTAGGTGTTTCACTACTGATTGATTTGTTTCAATATTTCATAGGACCCGATTTTCGTGAAGGACTTTTTATAGTGCCCATCATATTGTTGGCTAATTTGTTTTACGGCATTTATTATAATTTAGCTATCTGGTATAAACTCACCGATCGTACTGGCGATGGAGCAAAGATAGCAGTGGGAGGTGCTGTGATCACTATTGTATTGAATATTGTCATGGTACCGGTATTTGGTTATGCTGGTGCAGCATGGGCACATTTTGTCTGCTACTTTATAATGATGACAATTTCTTTTATATGGGGTCAAAAAGTATATCCCATACCGTATCAATTGAAAAATCTTGCGAAATATTTGGCCTTAGCTCTTGCAATTTATTATTTAGCAACCCATATTCCAATTTCCAATCATTTTTGGAGACTATCAGCCAACTTTGGCTGGATAGCTTTGTTTGCACTGTTGGCATTGTCAACTGAATATAAAAACAGCCGACATCTGATTAAGGGAACTGATACTAGCTGATCAAGCTATTATATTCATTCAATCAACTGCCGGATTACTACCGAAGCGCAGATACATCCGAATAGGGCCGGCATATAAGAAATGGTTCCTACCGTAGAACGTTTGTTCATTTCGCCTTTTTCTGGTTTGATAGCTGATGAAGCCACTTTTTCAGGTGAATATACTGCTGTTATTCCATCCCAAACATCTAATTTATGTAGCTTCTTGCGGATGTAATAAGCTAAACGGCAGTCTGTGGTTTGCCCTATATCTACTACTTCTATTTGCGAAGGATCTAATTTCCCTCCTGCTCCCATAGAGCTGACAACAGCAAATCCTGCTTTGCGGGCATGATAAAGCAGATAAACTTTAGGTGCCAGGGTATCAATCGCATCCACCACATAATCGTATGGATGATTGAGTACATCTAATAAAGCCTGATCTTTTATATAATGTGGAACTGTATGCAGTTCTAACTCAGGATTGATATCAAGCAATCGATCTTGCATGGCGGTAGTCTTGAGCATCCCGTCGGTGCTGTGCAACGCAATCAGTTGTCGGTTACGGTTCGATGGCTTTATCTTGTCGCCATCTACTATGGTAAGCTTTCCTATACCGGATCTGACAAGCTGCTCGGCACAATAAGCTCCTACACCTCCAAGCCCGGCAACTAATACATGACTTTTAGCCAATGTTTCCAATTTCTGCTGTCCTAAAAGAAGAAGGCTGCGCTCTTGCCAATGTTCAGTCATCAGTGATCGTACTAAAAATGTTAGAGTAATTTTGTTGGATGACCTTGCACAGCCGGGTTACTGTAGTATTTCGCAGGCTTGCCGCTTTTTGATAAACACTTTGAATAGATATATCAGCTATGTCGGTTTCAAAAAATAAGAAGCTGTCGGGTATTACCTTTACTGCTTCGTGAAGTTGTGGGTTATTGTCAAGTAGGGCTGCTCCGAGCGAAAGATGTATTTGGTGCCTGATACATTGCCGGACTTGAATGCTGTTTCCTCTGAACCCGTGAATGATCCAACTTCCTGCTGGATACTTTTTACGAAACGAGAATAATAAGTCTAATGCTCTCACTACGTGTATGATAAGTGGTAGTTTCAGTTGATTGGCAAATATTATATGTTGTTCAAACACTTCTAATTGTAAAGCCCATGGTGCAGAGATACTGCGGTCTAATCCTGTTTCGCCTACTGCACAAAATTTCGGATGAACTGAAGCTTGTAAAACATACTCCCATGCCTGATCTATATCCACCTTTTCTAATTGCCAGGGATGTATCCCTGCCGAAAAAAGAATCCGGTCTCCCTGTGGTATTGCTTCACCAATCATAAGGCTGATGACGGATAATATAGCATCAGACGGCTTTTTACCTAAATGGGTATGTATATCAATATATTCAGCCGCTTGTCTCATCGGCTGCAAAAATACGAAAGCCGGTTTAATTGCGTTCACTTTAACCTGTCTCAAAGTGTCTCTCCTTTATTAGATCTGTGGATCTAATTCGTAGCAGATTAAAGGAAGTTTTGTTTTAAATAAAATATGATTATTCCTTGTTTTTGTGTTAGCTTTGTAGCCATGAAAAGATTATTTAGTATGATCTATCAGCCCTCAGACAAACTCAACTACCTGAATATTAAGGAACGCGATAGGTTTTCCTGATAATCCTATTTTGATAAGGCTATCCAGCCAACTTATCATTCAGCGTTTTATAAAAATATTTTATCATCTAAAAAAATCAGGAAATCATGAAATTACCTTTTGCAGAATCATATCGTATAAAAATGGTTGAACCGCTGCATCGCAGCACCTTGCCCGAACGCCGTCAATGGATAGAAGAGGCACATTACAATTTGTTTAATCTTAAAAGCGAGCAAGTATATATTGACTTGTTGACCGATTCAGGGACAGGCGCTATGAGCCAGCTTCAGTGGGCGGAGATGATGTTAGGCGATGAAAGCTATGCCGGTGCTTCTTCTTATTTTAAACTAAAAAATGCGATTAATGAAATTACCGGTTTCCCTTTTTTTCTACCCACTCATCAAGGCAGAGCAGCAGAGAATGTGTTGTTCTCAAGCCTGATAAAAGAAGGAGACCTGATACCGGGTAACGCCCACTTTGACACTACTAAAGGCCATATAGAATTTCGTAAGGCTGAGGCAGTTGACTGTACTATAGATCAGGCATACGATATCAATTTAGACGCACCTTTTAAAGGAAATATTGACTTGAAAAAGTTAGAGCAGGTGTACAGTACACATAGTGTTGAAAAAATACCTTGCGTCATCATCACTGTGACATGTAACACTGCCGGTGGCCAGCCTGTTTCTATGCAAAATATACGTGAAGTAAGTACCCTATCCAAGAAATATGGTGTCAGAGTGGTTTTCGATGCGGCACGCTTTGCCGAAAATGCGTATTTCATCAAGACACGCGAAGCTGGTTATCAGGATAAAAGCATACGTGAAATTGTACGGGAGATGTTTTCCTATGGGGATGCGATGACCATGAGCAGTAAAAAAGATGCCATAGTGAATATGGGCGGTTTTATTGGCTTTAGAGATAAGGAGCTGTTCGAGCAGTCGTCAGTGTTCAATATTATGTTTGAGGGATTTGTGACCTATGGCGGCATGTCAGGACGTGATATGAATGCATTGGCTCAAGGCTTGTATGAGGGTACTGAGTACGACTTTCTGGAAACCCGTATCGGGCAGGTGGCCTATCTGGGCGGATTGCTTCGTGAGGCGGGAATACCCGTACAATACCCTTTTGGAGGTCATGCCATATTTGTGGATGCTAGCTCTTTTTTACCCCATGTTCCCCGTGAGGAATTTAAAGCCCAAACCTTAGCTGTTGAATTGTATTTGGAAGGTGGAATACGGGGCGTTGAAATAGGGGCTATACTTGCCGACCGGGACCCCATCACACGCGAAAACAGATACCCTGCTTTGGAGCTTCTACGCCTGGCAATACCAAGACGTACCTATACCAACAATCATATGAACTATGTGGCAGCCGCGCTGATCAATGTCTGGGAACGCCGAAATACGATCCGCAGAGGATACCGAATCGTAAAAGAAGCACCCATACTCAGACATTTCACTGTTACCTTAGAGAAAATCAGCGAGTAACAGCCTGGGATTTCGATCCCATAAATAAGGGAAAAACGATGGAAGACCGGTACAAAACCATGTGAAAAAATTTCAGATTAACTAACTGGATTTGTTCGTATGATGGTTTTGTTATATCAGTATCCTGCTGAATAACTGATAGTTACAATATACTTATTAATTACTAGCTATAAGATCAATAGTATAGAACTTTTGGTTAGCTCTCGAAATACTGTCCATTATATGGGATCTTCCAGCAAATGTAGTGCAGGAATCCTAATCCGGCATCAGCTTGAAATCAGTCAAGTCATAGTATAGATGCAGTTTAGTGGATGGATGCATAGCGTTAGCATTATTTTTTTGTAAAAAAGAAATAAATAGGTTGCAAAATAAAAAAATACCTCCTATTTTTGTAAGCAATAAATAATAAGTCAACTAAATCAACAGGGATATGAATAAATCAAGATAAGCACAGAAATAGCCAACGCCAAACATGCAAAATTTCAGCCTCTCTTAAAACATAGCACAACACACTAAAAATCAATATGATATAAAATCAACGAGTCGAGGCGATAAAATGTGTAGGCGAAAGGTATAAGCATGGTGTGTATGAATGTGGTATATTTACTGCGTTAATTAGATGTTATCGGTAATTTTAAGAATCAACACAACAGACAAACAAGAGAGCCACCGAAAATTCGGTTTGATACTTCTTGACAGATATGACTGAATACAAAAAATAAAAAAATGGAGACCAGCGACCATTTTAAAAACGGGGCGACACCGAAAAGCCTTACGAGTAGGGAAATAATAAATAATTTAACTATGACACATCAAAATCAAAATCCACAAGGACAAACAGTGATTATTAATCAGAATGAGAAGAAATCAAATGGCCTTGGATCTGCAGGTTTTGTACTTGCTTTAATAGCAGTATTTTTAGGCTGGGTTCCGATTTTAGGCTGGGTTCTTTGGCTACTAGGTTTAATTTTCTACTTTGTAGGTATCTTTAAAACTCCTAAAGGCATAGCAATTGCTGGTTTATTAAGCTCACTGATTGGTCTTATTTTAATAATAGTCGTTTTTGGAGCCATATTAAGTGGAGCTGGTGCTTTATTTGGATAAGATTATACTATCAATTATTATGTTGTATTCCAAATTTCGTTAAAATGTTTAATTTTGGTAGATGAACTTTACTAAAGATTTCTTCAATTTGCTATTAAATTTTGGTGATAAATGGGTTATAACAAATATCGAAAGCAATCATAAAACACACGAGATATATCTTGATGTGGAATATGATGTGGATTACTATGAAGACCCATTAACCTTTTTACAGGCACAGCTATGCGATCATGTCGAAGTCTGTGTTTGGCAACATTTGGATATATTACACTACAAATCATATGTTCGATGCCGCATATCTATTGTTCGTTGTTTCAATGGCAAGGTAAGGCAAATCTCAGGCTGGACTGATAAGCATGATAGAAATACTTTTAGTTTTGAAATACGGGTTATTGACCTTGTTAAAGTTATAAAGAATCAGAGTAAAACGTCTGAATATTTGAACAGTAGTTTTCGGTTAGCAAGCCGGAACATACACCGATCTACCCAAAGGGGTATGGAACGCAGAAACTATTCACATATACCTTCTGAGCATATCATTATAGACGAGAAGTCCTTTCGAAAAGGTCATCAATATGTCACCGTTATCTCTCACTCAAGAAGCGGTATAATACTTGACGTTGGTCAAGGTCGGGACAGAATTTCAACCAAACTGTTGTTAAAAAAGATTCTTAAAAAAGCTCAGTTAGGAAGCATTCATAAAGTCAGTTTAGATATGTGGTCACCTTATATGAAATCCGTTAAACAAAAAGCTTTTAATGCTGAAATTGTACATGATAAGTTCCATTTGATAAAATATCTTAATCAGGCAATTGACAAGGTTAGACACCGAGAGGTACAAAAGAACCAGGTACTAAAAAAAAGTCGGTATGTAATGCTTGAAAATGATCAAAAGCTGATAGCTAAACAAATAGCAAAACATCAGATGATCAAGGACTCGAATTTTGAAATTAGCAAAGCGATGAACATACAGGAAAACTTTAAATCAGTTTTTGACTATTGCCATGATGAAGGGGGTGTCATTGAAATACTCACCTGCTGGGCACAAGATTCCTATCAGAAGTTTATAAAAGAAATCAACAAAAAAGTAGTGACCACTTTCTTTAAGCACGCATGGGATATTGTCAATTCTCTTATATCCGTTTTAAACATCACTATGTCTGAAAGACTATATGTGAAAATACAAGTAATAAAAATTGCTGCAATAGGCTTTGGAAAATTCCAAAATTATGAAAGTGCAATATTGTTCTTTCATGGATGGCTTGGCCTCTATCCAGAAAATATAATTAGAACTACAACAAAAGTAATATGAAAAAGTATTTAACATTATCTTTAACAATATTTTTTGTTTTTTTAATTTGTAATTATTGTCTTTCTCAAAATGAAATTGATAAGGGTCTTCAAAAATTACAGAACTACAAACCTAAAGAAGCCATTCTTGATTTTGAAAGCTATATTTCAAAAAAACAATCTAAGAGGAATATAATAACTCAATCAAGAGTTAATCGTGCCTACCTCCATAGAGCAACTGCAAGTCTATATATTTGTGATTTTGAGAAATCTAAAGAATCTTATTATGATTTACTAGAAAGAGTAGACAATATGGACACAGTTTATATTAGTCAAAAGTATATTAGAGAAATAAAATCTTTAGGTAATTATGGACTTGGTTTAATAGCTTACTATGAAAACAATCTTCAATCTGCAATAAGCTATTTAAATACAGCAGTGAAATTTAATGATGAAAATGATCTTGCGGTTCTACTACGTGCTATTTGCTATAAGGAACTAGGAGATTTATCCAATGCTAAAAAGGATTTTAACTCATTAAAAAAAAGAAGTAAATCAAAATTAATCAAGGCTAAGATTTCATTTTATATGAATGAAAAAGAGGAGGGAATTAAGCAAATGACTAAAATTATAACTACCGAGCCAACGGTGTATAATTATTATGAATTTGCCTCATTATATGCAATGTCTGGAGATACAATAAATTCAATCAAATATTTGGACAAGTCATTAAAATGGGGATTGTTTTCTTATCCGCTTTTCATATTTTATGACAAAAATTTTAATAATTTAAGAAACACCGTTAGCTTTAACAAGTTGATCAAATATTATGATTTTGGGATTGATATTCCACTTAATTCCTATCTTACTAAAAATATAGATAGTTTAAATACTACCATAGCAGCAAAAAACATAAATAGTTCAAATACTACCGTACCAACAAATACTCAAAAAGATTTATCGTATATTAGTCAACAAAAAATCATTGGGTCTAAAATAACTGAAGAAAAAATAATTGTTAATAATAATCCTACGGCTTTTGAAATCCAAAAAAATGAAGAAACACGAAAATTCCTCTTAAATAATAATATTTATGGGTCTTTTATAAAAGGAACTAATGGATTGCTTTACGTAAATCATGAGAATTCCCTTTATAAATTATCATCTATTACAGGCGATAGCTGGTCTAAAATTGCTGACAAAGTAAAAAATGTTTCTATAGATCCAGACAATTCAGATATCATGTATGCGATTAATGATAAAAATCGAATTAATAAGAGCGTTGACGGAGGAACAAACTGGAGAATCATTGAGAACGGCTTACCTAACTATATTACTGCCGATTATATAGTGATAAACCCAAAAAATACTAATGAAATTTTCCTTTCTACTTTTAATGGCTTATATGTTACCAAAGATGCAGGATTCTTTTGGGAGCCTAGTTTGACAGGGACATATATTAAACGAATTCAATTTGATTATTATAAGGAACACAAATATTATATGCTTGATTATTCTAAAAATGAGTTACTCATGATTGATGAAACGAGTGAAAAAGTAAAAATAATCAGTAACAATTTACCTACGTTTTTAACCCAGGGATCTGGCAGAACAGCAATATCAAAAAGAGTAACAATTAATGATTTTTTCTTTTTTAGTGATAAAGACACTCCTTTCATACTAGTATTTACGGAAGAAGGCATTTACAAGACTGAAAACGATGGGAATGATTGGAAATTAATTAGTGGAGATTTTAATAGTAATGATACTGTGATTTCGATATATGCTACTGAGAATGAGATTTTTTTGGCTTGTGAAAAGAGGGGAAGAACAGAAAGTCTAGAACCAGCATTATACGTGATAAATTGCAAAGAATTCATATGCACTAAAATTGATTGTAAAATTGACCAAGGTTTACTTCATGGAATAGCTCAAGACAATAATCATCAAGGGTTGTTTTATCAACTGGATAAAAAAATCGCATACTTAGATGAATCATTTAATAGCATTGGACTAAATTACGGAGTAACCAGACATTCTGAAGTTTATTCAATTAATGCCTCAGAAATAGATGGAAAACCAGTTTTGTTTGCTCTAGTTAAAAATAGTAATCCTATAGATGTGTACAATTATGGGATTTGGCGTTCTTTTAATAACGGGATCTCGTGGGAGGGATGTTTAAACTACATTCCATACCCATATCGTAGTAGTTTAGATTTGAGAAAGATTCTTATTTCGCCCTTTAATAAAAATGAAATTTGGGTTTTTGATGGGGAATATAACAGTTTTATATCAGAAGATTATGGTGTTAATTGGTATAATATAAAAAACAAATTTAATTCACAAATTTCAGGTTTTATTTATTCTAATTCTCGAGTTAGAGATTTTGCTTTTGATATACAAAATCCGAATATTTTATACGCTACAGTCGGTGTAAATGACTACGATTTAATTAGATTTGATAAGAGAACAATCAAAAGTACAAAATTACATGAAGCTTACAATTTCAAGCTTGGTTCAGATAACACTAAAATGATTCTGACATCAAAGGGAGATTTAAGTGTTGATGGCGGTTGGACTTGGAAGTCTATCATAACAAAACTTGATGCAAAAGCACATATTGGCTTTGATTTTAATAAAAATGAGATTATACCAATTGATGTTCAAGAAAAAAAAATAATAGTAGCATTAAAAAATGTTTGGAGCATGTACGAATCTGTTCTTGCTTTTGCCAATTCAGAAGATGAAGGTAATAGCTGGACCAGGTATTCTCCTATCCATAACGAGGTTAGCAATTTATTTATTGATTCTCAAAGCCCTTCAAATATATTTATTGCAAAAAAAACAAAGGCAACTCAATATGGAGATTATGAAGGTCTCGAAGTTTATTATTCGAGAAATTTTGGCGAAACTTGGAAATTAATATTTTCTTTAGATTCAAAAAACATTGGTTATTTCACAACATCAGAAACAAAAATAAGAAACAAAAGATATTTAGATGATTTTGTAAACGATATATTTATAAATGACGGAATGATATACATTGCTTTAACAAATGGTTTAATTTATTCAAATGATTTTGGGAAAACGTGGAATAAAATAGGAGGTATCTATGAAAATCATTAAATTATTTTTACTTAGTATTCTTTTTTTTATTTTTAACTCATGCCAACAAAAAACGCCTGATAATTATGGAATCTATATTGAAGATAAAGGTGAGTTTTATCTTCTTAATCATCAAAATACTTTGGATCGAGGAACAATGATTCAATCGTTAAAAGGGATAAAAGGAGCTTCCGGCTTTTTTATAAAATCCATTAATAGCATTATTGTATATGACCATGGCATTGATCCTAATATTATAAAACTATCCAGATTAGAATTCTTATCCCAAAAACGATTCCAGAATTTATTTGGTCCAACCATTGAAGAAGTAAATCTTTGGATTGCTGCAGAAAAAATAAAAATAAATATTTCTCCTATTGAGAAAAAGCCCGATATGTATCGAATCACATTCGATAATCCACTTGAAGATGGGTTTTACTGTGTGCATTTTGAAAGCCTAGATATTGACAGTTCGCCATTTAATAAGTTAAGTGTATATGATTTTGTTATTGGATCTGAGATCGAATCTTTTAAATCAATTGAAGAAAAAAAAGCTGCTAAGGCAAAAATTGATGCAACAAATGATAGCATTATGTCCGCTGAAGCCAGAAAATTGCTTAGCAAAGTGAATCTACTTTATAATGAAAAATCATTCAATGATATGCGTTTAATTCAAAAAAAAGAGAATGGTGGTAATTTTAATAATTACGAGTGGTCAAATTATATTAAGGGGTTGGATAATTGGCACTCAATTGCTGGGGAAATTATATCTTCTAAGATAATAAGGCAACAAATTAATGGCAATATCGGGAACTTTTTCATTCACACCGAATATGAGAAAACAGGATTTACGGAAGAACGATTTAATGTTATTAAAATTGATTCAGACTTTTATATCACATATATCGGCAAATAAAAAGTGTATTTCTATTAATGATTCTATTGAAAATTGGTTCTACTGCTAATTTCGTGGAAAGGTTTAGCCCAAATCATGCAATTGACTTGAATAATCTGATATAATTATTTAGTCAGCCCTTAAAAATGATATATTTATTAGGCTATCAATAAAATAAATGACAGAATCTCTTGATAATAATGCTAATTTTTGTTTTTTTTGGTGTCTAAGCCTTGTATCATTTTATGATACCTAGCCTAAAAACCGTACGCAAATAGCACAGTAGAAACAGCTTCCCGGTCGGCGAACCTACACACGAACTTTAAAAACTGTCAGCTGATCAGCACTTTAGGAATCATCCAAAGAACAAAGCAAAAGTAAGAAAAGCTGAAAAGAAAATAAAGACTATTGCTGGTAGATTAGTTCGAGAATTGGAACGCAATTTAACACCTGACTCAAAACATCTGGGTATTTCGGTCTGATAGTGCCACACATTTCGGTTCAAACCGTGCCACTTTTTACGGTTTGATTTGTGCCACTTTGAAAAGATCAAATTAGGCACTTTCACAAAACGCTTAAATATTTGATATATAGATAAATAAGTTGTATCTTTACAGAAACAAAACCCCGAAAACGAGCATAATGTCTCAAAATCGGGGTTTTCTATAATAAGCGCTACGAAGATACAACGATTTTCCAGAATCCAAAGAGAATTCCAATTTTCCCTTGTAGATGATCTTGAACTTTTCAAAAAACGCTTTTACCAAAGTGATTTGGGCAAGCTTTATACTGCCATCCCTTGGAAGGATTTAATAAGGGATTTTGGAATACGTGAGAAGAACCTAGGCAGATCTTTTAACTTTCCTCCACAAGGAAGATTAGCATTAATGTTTTTAAAAAACTATTCGGGACTTTCTGATCGAAAGCTTATCGAACAACTTAATGGTAATATAGAATGGTGGATATTCCGGTTCAATTTGTGCCACTCATTTCGGAGTAACTGTGCCACCCATTTCGGTTCAAACCGTGCCACTTTTTACGGTTTGATTTGTGCCACTTTGAAAAGATCAAATTATCTTGTTAGATAAACCAGAGCATGCTGACCCCCCAGTTGGGTGTTACTAATTCAAGGTATTTTACTTTTCAACTTTTCTCAACCGGACATTCCGGCAGATATAGACCCACTGTTCAAAAGAATGGGAAAATCAATAAGATTCCAGAGCTAATTGACCCCCCTGAAGACAGAAATCAACTCATCTTATTGATGCCATTTACCTGGCGAATGCGTATACATTCCTGTCTCAGATAAGGTGGAAAGTGGACTTGCCTTAGTATAAATTACAACTTATCAGATTGAAACGATTATTTTAAGCTACGCAGAAGATTTTTATAAAACTCAGTATTCCAGTTTTTAAGCCCTGAAAATTTATATACAATTAATTGATTTTTATCAATAAAATACGATGTAGGTATTGATGAATGATTGATAAAGCCCGGATGTTCATCGCCTTGATAGCTATAGAATGATAAAGACAAGTTTCTGGTGGTTATAAATTTCATTAAATTTTCCTCTTTTTCCCGCGAAGCAAAAGCAAATTTAATTCCAATAAAATTTTCTTTATTACTATTGATCAACACTTCTAATTCAGGCAATTCAATAATACAAGGGGCACACCATGTTGCCCAGTAATTAATAAACACATAATTGTTAGTATCTTTCGTAACAGAATAGACAGCTCCGGTTTGTAAGTCTTTGAATTGCAAACTGTCTAAAGCTTCTTTAGCAATGGAAAAAGCTGTGATGTCAACAGTGTTGTCACCGGTTTTTAAAAGGGATTCTTTTATTGATTTTTCTCCTTCACTTTTGACAACAAAAAAAACAATAACCAATCCGCCTATAACCAAAACAAGACTAGATGCAAAGCCAAGAAAAAAATATCTCCATTTCATTTCAAGTTAACTTATCATAAGGTAACATCACGGAATGCGTATTCCATGCTAAAAAAATTGGTCGGCAAAAATGATTCATTTAACCAAATTGCACAATAAAGTAGCCGATAATAAATAGCAAGCCAAATGCAGCCATTACTACTAAGATAGTTAATAGAATTGCAAGCATTTTTTGGTTGTAGTTTTTAATTCGTTCAGGATTCATTTTGTTTTTATTTGAAGATTTCACTACATGACAAAAATTTTAATTATTGATTTTCATTAAAAAATCAATTAATGTTTTTTTATAAACGATTGATATTCAATGTATCAAAGAAAAAACATAAGCACATTCCTCTTTACAAAAGAGTACTAATAGTGAGATAAAGGTAAACAATTATCTGAGATGTTGAAAGATAATCCTTGAAAAAACGATTTAAAAATCGGGAGAGTATCCCAAATATCCGTTTATCAAGCCCTGTCGGGGCGACCCCTTTTACTTTACTCATAAAATCTTTTGGTATAAGTACGTCCCTACAACTGACGACCTAAGCAAAGACAAAGTTGGGTTTCTGTGTTCAATTAATGAAACAGGGATAGCTGAGATGGTCTAGTTTGACTAGACAACTTTTTAACAAATTTAAGTTAATGTATTCATATAAACCGGGTTTGGCAGTCAAAGTTATTCTGAAATTTTCTGGAGACCCCTTTGACAAGGTCTCAAAGAAAAATTTCGGAAATAACTTTGACTCCTTCCTTTTCGACAAAGTTAGTCTATGCTGTTGATTTGTAGACATTTTCTGGGGTTCTTTTTTGTAGTGAAGAATGACCTCTCCTGCAGTTATAGTATGTTATAAACTCATTACAGGCTTTAATCACTTCTACTCCGTTATCTAATTGAATAAGGTATAGCTTTTCGTACTTAATAGTTCGAAAGAAGCGTTCAACAAACACATTGTCAATGGCACGACCTTTCCCATCCATTGATATTTGACAGCTCTCTAAGCTTTTAATACAAGAAACATATTCTTGTGAGGTAAACTGGCTACCTTGATCAGAGTTAATAATCTCAGGTATTCCAAATTGCTTGATGGCTTGAAGTAGCGTTTGAGTAATCCAGCTAGTTTCCATAGTGTTGGAAACGCTCCATCCAATGATATATCGACTGTAAATATCCATAATAACGAACAAATACATATAACCTTTTTGCATAGGAACATATGTAATGTCTACAGCCCAAACCTGATTAACACGATTGATTGTCAGGTTCCTAAGCAAATAGGGATATTTATATCTCCCTGGAGCGATAAAAGTAGTTCTGGGTTTACAGTAAACAGTTTTTAACCGCATGATCTGCATCAGCTTACGTACATGCTGTCGTCCAATATTTAAGTTCTGTTTTTGCAACTCATCCATCATTCGGCGCGTACCTCGAGTAGGATCTTCCGTATGAAGTTTGTCAATTTCATTCATTATTTCAATATCTTTATCATTGATTGGATGAGGTTTATAATAATATGTGCTACGTTTGATATCCAACAAATGACATTGTTTCGATATACTCACACGATCCTCACGGTCAACCATGATTTTTTTCTGTTCATCTGTCATTAAAGTAATTTTTTTTTATACCAATCGTTCTCAAACTTTAGCTCACCTATTTGTCTGAATAACTCATTACGCTCCTTTTTAAGGTGTTCCAACTCCTCATTACGTTTTTGTTCTTTTTCAAAAACATGGGATGAATGAACTAATAATTCCTTCTTCCATTGTGTTACTTGCACTGGATGAAGCTCATACTGTTGCGCAATCTCTGATACAGTTTTAATCCCTTTGATTGCTTCTAGGGCTACCTCAGCCTTGAAGGCTGAACTGAATTTTCGACGATGTTTTTTCATAGGACGTAAAATTAATAAAGTTAATTTATCTGTCCAGTTCTTGAGTTCCGCATTGGGACACCTTAAAAATTTCGTTTAATAATTTCGTATAGTTTTTTCTGTTGTCGATCCATTCCTAATAGTTTAGTTTTGATCTTACCCGAATCCGGTAGCTGATATGTGAGCTGATACATATTATGTGTTATCTCGCTTGCCTTTTGAACGGATAAATCAGATTTTTCAACTTTCAAGACTCTCTCTAATTCCTTATAGACGCTATAAGCTGTGAATGCAATGCATACATGAGCCTCAATACGATGTCTAAGCCGATGATAAATTGGACGGATCCGTAAATCTGTTTTCGACATTCGGAAAGCCTTTTCTATATGCCACAGTTGCCTATAATTCTCCAAAACCATTGTGGAAGAAAGTTTGCTGTTGGTTATGTATCCTTTTAGTCCGTCCCAAAGATTATCATTTTCATATTTTTTATAGTCAATGCTTATAGTGACATCCCCTGTTATTTCAAGGTATTTATTGTACCCTCTGTTGTTGATGTTCGATTTGGTGAGTTTTCCTGTTTTAAGACGCTTCTCTAATCGTTCTAATCCTTTTTTACGATTATATGCATCCTTTCGTGCTCTTTCCTCTGAGTAATGGACAATCAGGCGTCTGGTTCTGGTCTGATTCTCAATTTTGACCTTCTTATTCAAGACGTAAAAACTCCCCTGATCATACTTGTGTGTGATGATTTTATCTTGAATGGATTTACTTTCGTTTTTCAATCGTGCACCAATGATATACTGATACACATTATCCTCCAAAGCCTGCAAATTATCATTGGATAAAATCCCGGAATCAGCTATGACAACCGGTTTGTTAATATCAAACTTTCTCTGCATCTTTTTAAGAAAAGGAATCAACGTATGCCCCTCATACGTATTACCTTCAAAAATGTCGTAGCCGATGGCATAGCCATTTAAACCAACCAATAATCCAATGACAATTTGAGGCTTATTGTGTTTACCATCTTTGCTGAATCCCGTTTTTCGCAAGTCATCCTCATCACTTGCCTCAAAATAAAGTGTGGTCATGTCATAAAAGACAATACTAATCTCCCCTTTTAATATACGTTTAGTATAGGCAAAAGAGATCTGTTCTACTTGATCTTTGTGCCGGTTGTTAAGCCTGTCTAAAAAATGATAAATCTTATCTGTACCAATAGAAATGCCTTGAAATCGATATAGATACTCGCTGGTCTTTAATTTACTCAATGGATAAGCCAAGCGAGCTATGACCAAATGTCGGAAAAGAGATTCCTTGATTACACCAAATCCAATAAAATCGAAAATCTTGCCAAAGATCAATTCTGGACCAATGGTACGAATTTGAGAGTTGGTCAAAGATTTAAATGCCTCTTCAATCAAATTGTCAGTGTCAGATTGAAAAAGAGATGTCTGTTTTCTTAAACGCTCTACCTCTTGCTCTGCCAATTTCTTGAGGCTTTCAATTTTGTGGCGCTCTGCGCCGCATCCAATAGTTTTAACAACTTTATATCGACCTCTGGCCTTGCTAATGATCTGAACACTAACACTTCCGGAGCTGTTTTTCTTTTCTCTTATAAACATAGAAAATATTTCGGGACACCCAAAAATAGAAAAATAACTTGATATGTCATTGATTATTAACTATTTAATTTGGGTGTCCCAAAATGTGCGGAAGACAAGAGATCGTCTGAGGCCCCTTCACAGAGTTATATAAATCTGTTTACACATTTTTCAGTATCAGGGCAGTGCCCATTCCGCCACCTATACATAGGGAAGCCAACCCTAATTTTTTCCCGCTGCGTTTCATTTCATAAATAAGGCTGACGGTGATCCTGTTTCCCGAAGCACCTATTGGGTGTCCAAGAGCGATAGCACCCCCATTCACATTGCACCGCTCGTCGAACCATTGAGTGCTCAGGTCATGGTCGGCTATCAATTGTTTGATCACTCCTATGGACTGTGCTGCAAAGGCTTCGTTTAGTTCAAGCACTTCCATATCGCTAAGCTTGAGCTTGGCTTTATGCAATGCTTTTGCGATAGCCGGTACAGGCCCCATTCCCATGATAGCCGGATCTACTCCGCCTTGTCCAACGGCTATGATCTCGACTAATGGCGTTAATCCGAACTCTTTAACTGCCTCTTCGGAAGCTACCAACACAAATGAGGCTCCGTCGTTGATGCCCGAAGCATTACCGGCTGTTACTGTGCCGTCTTTTTTAAAGGCCGGACGTAGTTTAGCTAATTTTTCCGGTGAAGTAGTGCGATTGATATATTCGTCCGTATCGAAAATATAAGTCTCACGTCGGGTGGCTATCTCTACCGGAACGATCTCATCTTTAAATTTTCCTTCATCCGAAGCTTGTACCGCTTTTTGTTGTGAAGAAAAAGCAAACGCATCTTGCTCTTCACGGGTGATCTGATATTTTTCGGCTATGTTCTCGGCTGTGATACCCATATGGTAATCGTTGATGGCATCGGTCAGCCCATCAATGATCATATGGTCAATAGCTTTGATATCTCCCATTTTGATGCCGTTGCGTATAGAAGCAGGAAGCAGAAAAGGTGCTCCCGACATGGTTTCAGTTCCACCTGCCATGATCAGCCTGGCTTCACCTGCTTTGATATTGTTTACAGCGGTGATGATAGATTTCATCCCACTGCCGCATATCATATTCAAGCCCCAGGCCGGCACCTGATCAGGTATGCCTGCTTTTATGGCAGCCTGACGGGCTATACCTTGCTTCTGACCTGCCATGAGGATATTACCTACTATGACTTCATCAATAGCAGCCGGATCAATACCTGTTTGGTCAAGGATATCCTTGATGACAATAGCGGCCATATCGGCTGCTGACATAGCAGATAGGCTACCACCAAACTTTCCGATCGCAGTACGTTTTGCAGCTACAATAAATACTTTACTCATAATGTTTCTTTTTTGTTGACCCAAGGGTCGGTAAATACTGATTTTATTATTTGATAACAATTTGTCGTATTGGAATGTTTTTCAACTTCTACCCGGCCCGTCCTTGTACATGATCATATGGGGGATGGCTTAGTTCAAAGTGGAGATACATTTTTTCTATCGTTTTTAGCTCTGATGTATTCGTCTGTTCATTTCTTCGGCTATAAAGGATGCCACATCATCGGCATATGAGTTCATGCTGAACCCGGCGTCATAGCCTAATTCTTTAGCTAATTCGTGTGAAATTCTGGGGCCACCACAGATCAGTATCACTTTATGCCTTAGGTTTTCGGCTTCCAGCATTTCAACCAATTCGGTGAGGTTTTTTATATGGATGTCTTTCTGTGTAACTGTTTGAGATACTAATAGCACATCGGCATTGACTTCAATAGCTTTTGCGATGAAGTCTTCATTAGGTATCTGGCTTCCCAGGTTGAGGGCTTCAAACATGTCGTAGCGCTCCAAACCAAAATGTCCGGCATAGCCTTTCATATTCATTATAGCATCTATCCCTACGGTATGGGCATCGGTACCTGTACTGGCTCCTATCACGGTGATCCTGCGTCCTATATTTCTTTTGATATAGGTATCGGTTTCTTCCATTGTCATCACTGCCGATTCAACCTTGGGTACGGAGATCTTAGTATAATCTACTGTATGGGTTGAGTCGCCGTAGCACACAAAAAACGTAAACCCTTCAGTCAATTCTTTGTAATATACTATTTGGGGGTTGTCGAATCCCATTTTTCTCATCAGTTGCTTGGCAGCTTCTATAGATTCGTCTTTGCAAGGCAGGGGCAAGGTAAAGCTCAACTGCACTTTGCCGTCGTTCAGTGTATCACCGTAGGGTTTAACTTGTGTCAGGTCAAGGGTCTTGCTAACAGATTCCGGCTGTATATCAATTAACTCGTTCTTCATATGTTGGTTTCTCCTTTCATGTATGCAATAAAGGGATTGTTATATTCTGTGGCTTTCATTACAACGCCTTCTAATCCTTTCCCACCTGTTTTTGATCGTTTCACATCTCCAAATATACCTTTTTCTAAGGCCATGAACAAGCCTTCTCGTTCGATGCGTTCTAAGAGTTCAATAGCCTCGTCCAATACCTGTTGTGCCCGTTTACGAATTATTCCGTCTTTTTTAAACTCTACTTCATCTCCAATATTTTTCATATTGTTAAAGATATATCGGGCATTTTCGATGGCTATATATCTGTCGCTCATAAAAGGAGTATGAACCGCTTCTGTCATCATTCCTAAGAGTTGTATCCCTTGCCCTGTCCAGATGGAGATTTGGTTAAATAACGCATTTTGTATTTGCCCTTTGAATATGTTTCCGGTCATAAACTTGGTCGGTGGCATATATTTTAGTGTAGCTTTTGGAAATATTTCACGTGTCATCTGTGCTTGTGCTAATTCGTATAAAAATCCGTTTTTCAGTTCTGGGTTCATCTCGAATGCATGTCCTAAGCCCATCTGCTCTTCCGGTAGTCCAGCCAACAAGGCCAGCTGCTCGTTGATCAGATCACTTGCCAACACTGTCCTGGCTTCTTCAAAGGCATCGGCTGTGGTTAGGTAGTTATCCTCGCCTGTGTTGATGATGACCCCGGCAAAGGCATTGATCACCCTTGAAAAATACTGGTCAATCAAGGTGCGTTGCATATTGATATCTCTGAACAGTATCCCATACAATGCATCGTTGAGCATCACATCCAGGCCTTCAAGGGCTCCCATGACGGCTATCTCCGGCATACAAAGTCCTGAACAATAGTTACACAGTCGTATGTATCGCCCAACTTCTTTGCTTACTTTGTTGAGTGCTGTGCGCATGATACGGAAGTTCTCCTGAGTTGCGTAGGTGCCTCCGAATCCTTCGGTAGTTGCTCCATACGGCACATAATCCAACAGGCTTTGTCCGGTAGTACGGATCACCGCTATGATGTCGGCACCCTGACGGGCTGCTGCTTCAGCCTGGGTAACGTCTTCATAAATATTACCGGTAGCTACTATGACATATATATAAGGCTTGTTTCCTTCTCCAAGAGTTTCGATGTATCTCTGCCTGTTTTGACGGTTTGTAATGATGCGTTCGAGGGCTTGTCGGATGTAGGGTTGTAGTGCGTGCTCGCGTGTTGCTGCCGGATACACATTGATACGAGTAAAATCAAAGTTGCCCTGAGCTGTTTGCTCGGCAATTTCCTGCGGACTTAAACCGGTCTCCACCATTGCATTACTAAGATGAAACAGTACACCTTGGTTGAGTACGCCTCTTTCTTTCAGAGTGTCTACTACTACATTGGGCAGTGGTATTCCGTGGGTGTCAATGCCGTCAATTCCTAAGAGACGACATAGTGTACGTTCAACAGCTACGGTGGTATAGCCTTCTACAAACTGCTGTACAGGGAGCGCTATCTGATGAGCCAATTGTCTGGCCCGTCCTATTTTCTCAACGTCTAATCCTAATTTACTTTTTTGCATACGTATTATGTGCTTGGTTCTATTTCTGTTTCGTTGCGCCCGGCGTAAAAGCGGGCAAGGGAAATCAATTCTTCATCTAATCCCAACAACCGGGCTATTTGAATGGCCTCGCGTGGAGCTTCGTTGCTGCGGTGCTCCATGAGCGAATAGTCCATATATCGGTTGATGGTATCTATAGTAATAGCAGATATGGTCTCCGGAATTTTTAATCCTTTGATACGAAGTTTGCGGCAGCTTGATTGTATCTTGCTGTAATGAGTGGTGATCAGGCTGCGTACGCGGTGTTTTTCTAACAAGTCAATCAATGCGTTGGCTATAGCAAGACCTTCGTGCGGATTGGTAGTTCGGGCAGGCTCGTCTATCAGCACTAACATTTTTTTTCCTTCTTTGATGGTTGATAAAACCGATTGTAGCCTGACTATTTCGGCCGCAAAAGATGATAACCCGGTCAGTTCCGACTGCTCGTCATCAAATGCAGTTCGTATGACATCAACCGGTACTATATCTGCTTTGGCTGCCGCTACAAAAAAACCGAACTGTAGCAGATACTGATTAAGGGCTATAGTTTTCAGCAGCACCGTCTTGCCCGCCATATTGGCTCCGGTGATCAGGCAAGGAGCGTCAAACAATTGTATGTCCCAGGGATGAAACCTCTGATTTCTCTTTTGTAATATTTCTTTTATCCCGGGATGAAACAGCCCTTCGTACTGAGTTATATCAGATGCGATATGTGGACGGACCAGGCCTGATTCGAGAGCTAAACCTGCACGGGCTAAAGTAAAATCAAGGGTAGCCACTGCTTCCCAGGCCTGCATAAGATCGGAGCTGTGGCTGTGCAGGTTTTTTGATAATCTTTGACGAATACTGTCTTCCAAATTCAGGCATTGCTCACGAAGTAGTTGTGCTTCATCGGATTGCTCACCCTCAAGAGCTTTATATTGTCTTCTTGCCTCAGCTAATAGCGGATCATAAGCCGAATAGATAAAAAAGTGGGCTGTACGGTTCGATTCAGGGTCAAGCAGTTCAATCACTTTATTCAGATCTGGAACAGCAATATATTGGCACGACAAGGTATCAAGTTGGGTAGCTATCTCTTCGCAAAGCAACGCAAAGCGTTTTATCTCAAAAAGTTCGATCTCGTCCATTATATGTTTCTGAACAAGCGCATTCAGACTGTTTTGGATATCGTGTATCTGCATCAAGGTCTGCTGTATAGCAGTTATGGGCTTTTCGAACTGAGGATTGAGTAGAAAGCCATACATTTCCTCCACCTTATCCAATTCCTCCTTGATGTCTTTGGCCTTAGTCATAAAAGTTTGTGAGAGCATCCGTTTGCGTCCGGCTGACGAACGCAGTGGAAGCAGTTCGGTGATGTGTCTGATTCCGTTGTACTGTGGAATGATATCGGCTAAGATCATATGGCATCAAAGGTTAAAGAGGTCATAAACCGGGATCTGTAGTGTTGCCTGCATTTGTTCACGTAGCTTCACCGAGTCAAGTATATATCCTTTTGGTGAAACAGGATTGACGCATAGAGCAATCAGCTTGGTCTGCAAAAGTACGTTAATTTGCCCGCCATTTTTTGTAAAGGCCTGATAGCTTTGATGGTCGGCAAAGATTTTAGAGAAGTCGCGTGCGATCAGACGGGTTTTACCAATATTGGGTTGCATCCGCAGTGTGTTGAGTAGTCGGGAAGTGATAGCACCACTCACATAGATTGTATGTCCGTGTCGGAAGAGTTCTTCTTTGTTGGCATCCAATGTGAAAGCTGATTGGAAAGGCAGCTCATGCATGTGTCCGTATTCATCTACTGCCCAGACGCCATGTGTTTGCTGAAGCATTTTTTCGCTTAATGGGTTATCCCATAGTGGCAGTTGGATCAATTCGTACAGAAATGCTGTTTTAGATACTAAGGTGTTGATGTTTACCGACAATGCAGCTCCTGTGGTCAGTACCATAGCTTGTGTTATGGCGGGCGATCCGGGGCTTTGCCTTGAGAGAGCTCCATCTACAAGCGTTGTATCAATCTGGTAAAGCTGCATTTGGTCAATCAGCTTTTTGAGCCATATGGTATCGCTGGGGCCGGAGAGCAGTACTTTTCCTCTCCCTTTAACTCTAGCTGTGATTAACCTGCCAAGTGAAGTACGCTGTTGGCTTACATCTAGTATTTCTGCATCTAATTTTTTAGTTCGGAAATGAGCTTCAGTAGTAACGAATATAGTCCCTTCCGACAAAAAGATCTCTGGTTTTGGGGTCAGAGTAACCTGATCTATACCTTCGCCGTCTAAGCCGATAGAAGTTACAGCCAACCGATGCCCTGAGCCATCAAGTCGTCTTAAAATATGTTTCAGACACTCGGTTTTACCGGTGTTCTTTTCCGTTCCAATGATGGAGACGCTTGTATGTTTTATGAGATCATCTACAAAAGGCATGTGATGAGGTCAATACGCCATAATAATTATGTGAGTATCTGTTTACTAGTATATTGAGTATCTGATACAGTCGATAGTTTTCAATTCTTTTGACTAAAACGTATCAGGTTTTACTCAGAAAACTTTTCAACCGGAGTCAGTAGTGTTTCATTTTTACGGGCTTTTCTACTAAGTTCAGCCGGTTCTAATGAAAGTTTTTTCCCTGCCAGCAAAGACGACACACCTTCTGTTTGTTGTTCTGTACAGTCTTTACAATGGCATATGTTGTCGTAATCAGTGGGCTGGGTGTATGTAGTGATCACGCCTTCAAAGTTACGTAATGCTACCTTTTCGGGGCTTTGTGAGACGAGATAAGTAGGCATCACGGGTATTTTCCCGCCACCTCCGGGTGCATCAACCACAAATGTAGGTACGGCATATCCTGAGGTATGACCTCTCAATCCTTCAATAATCTCAATACCTTTTGATACGGGAGTACGGAAATGTTCTAATCCCATTGATAAGTCGCACTGATAGATATAATAAGGTCGTACGCGTATTTTTACTAATCCGTGTACTAATCGTTTCATCACATGTACACAGTCGTTGACGCCGCGTAGCAGCACACTCTGGTTACCGACAGGGATACCTGCATTGGCCATTTTTTCACAGGCTAATGCGGATTCGGCTGTGATTTCGTTGGGGTGGTTAAAATGGGTGTTCAGCCAGATGGGATGATATTTTTTGAGCATATCCACCAATTTATCGGTGACACGTTGTGGCATCACAACGGGCACACGGGTTCCAATCCGTATGATTTCCACATGAGGTATTTCCCTTAGTCTTTGGATAATGGATTCCAACATTTTATCGTTTACCATCAGGGCGTCGCCGCCTGACAGAAGCACGTCGCGCACTTGTGGCGTGCGTGCGATATAGTCGATACCGGCTTGTATTCTGTGTGAGGGTGAGGCATGGTCTGTTTGCCCGGCGAAGCGTCTGCGTGTGCAATGCCGGCAATACATCGAGCACATATCTGTTATCAGGAACAGCACCCTGTCGGGATAGCGATGCGTCAGTCCGGGAACGGGGGCATCTTCATCTTCGTGCAGCGGATCAAGCAGATCGGCTGCCGAGATAAGGGTTTCGCTACCCGATGGGATAGCTTGTTTACGAACCGGATCGTGTGAATCATCGGGATCAATCAGCGAAAGGTAATATGGCGTGATAGCCATACGTAAGGTCTGCAGTGATTTTTTGACACCTTCTTCTTCAGTAGGAGTAAGTTCTATGTATTGTTTTAACTGGTCAAGTGTCTCAATCCTGTTTTTTACCTGCCATTTCCAATCGTTCCACTGTTCATCACTTACCTCGGGAAACAGCAGTTGTCTTCTTTGATTTGTTGACATAGTATAAAGTTTTAATTCACACATAGCCCTGAGGGAGCTACGCCCCCTATATCAGGCCTATGTGTTTGGTTTTATGCATATAGTTCGGTGAAAATATTTCGTAATTTCTCGCTTTCTCTCAGCAACTCAAGGGTGATCTCGGCATGTCCTCTAGTATAGCCGTTACCTACTATCATAGTTACATCGCTTCCAACGCCTTCGGCTCCTAATGCAGCTTTGGTGAAGCTGGTAGCCATAGAAAAGAAATACACTAACCCGCTGTCTTTGGTGATCAGTATGCTGGTCATCTCGGTATCGGGTATGTTCACATTATTGATGGTTACATCGGCCATTTGTCCGTCAGTAAGCTCGGCAACTTTTTCCATGACAGCTACGGGCTGGGTAGCATTGGCAGGGAATACATGATCGCAGAAGCCAAGGTTCATCAGGCGGTTGGTGCTTTTTTCGCTATGGGTGATACCTATCACTTTACCGGTTACTCCGGCTCTTTTTTTAGCTTCGTAGCAGCAGAGCATACCTGATTTACCACCTGCTCCAATAATAACCACTGTATCGCCAGGTTTCACAAGCTTAGCTGTCTGGGCGGGAGCACCTGCAACATCTAATGCGGATAAGGCTAATTTTTCGGGCAGGTCATCCGGTATTTTGGCGTAGATACCGCTTTCAAACAATATGGCTTTGCCGTCTATGTCCACCTGATCCACATCTTTTCGTATTTCTTTGATCTTGTCGATCCGAAGCGGGGTGAGTGACAGGGAAACTAAAGTAGCTATCTTATCGCCTGCTTTCAGATCAATCTTGCCTTCAAGGGCTGAGCCAATCTTCTCTACCTGTCCTAAGAGCATGCCTCCTGATCCGGTTACAGGATTTCGGTGTTTGCCTTGCTTATCGACTATGTCGAACATGATCTCTTTTATTTTTTCATCATCGCCACCAGCTTGTTCCTTGATTTGTGTGAAGCTGGCCGAATCAACGTTTAAGGTGATCACATCTATCAGGATCTCGTTGTCGTACAACACATCCATATTGTTGTCAAGCTTGTTGGCCGGTTGAGGCAGCACTCCTTGTGGCTCTAATACGCGGTGCAGGCCGTATCTGTTTCCTTTTTTCATAGAAATATTTTTAGTAAGAATTAGGTTTTGATTCTATTCAAACCGTTAGCAAAAACGAGTTTATGCTTTATGGTTTAATGAATATCCGGTATATGGTTTAGTGTAAGGGTTTAAGGCCTAAGATTTGTCTTGCTTCGGCAGGATTGGCTATCTGGCGCCCCATTTCGGATGCCATACGCACTACTTTTTCGACTAATTCGCCGTTTGATTTTGCTAATACGCCTTTGGACAGATACACATTATCTTCGAATCCTACGCGTACGTGACCTCCGTCGATAATGGCTGCCATAGCAAGCGGGAACTCAAACCTGCCTATACCTGCTACGGTATAGGTAACACCGGGTGGCAAGCTATGCCGCATGAACACGAAGTCGCGCAAAGTACCAGATATACCTCCGTTTACACCCATCACTAAGTCGAAGTGCATAGGGTCTAAAATGAAGCCTCTTTTATGTAGGCGCAAGGCCATGTCTATCATGCTTTTGTCGAACACTTCAAGCTCGGGTTTAATGCCTAACTCTATCATGCGTTTTCCGAAGTACTTGATTGTGTTTTCGGTATTGATGAATATCTCATCGCCACCGAAATTCAGTGTGCCGCAGTCGAGGGTAGCCATCTCGGGCAGTAGCTCGGTAGGTTGTAAACGTTCGTCATCGGTCATTCCTATGGCACCACCTGTGGAAGGCTGAATGATAACATCGGGGGCAACGGTTTTTATGGCATTGATAATTTCTTCAAACCTACCCTTATCCTGGGTGGGTGTCCCATCATCCCATCGTACATGCAGATGGATGATACTTGCACCGGCATCATAAGCCGACTTAGCTTCACGTACAAACTCATCCTTGGTGTAGGGTACGGCAGGATTATGCTCTTTCAATACCTCAGCGCCGCTGATAGCCGCAGTGATAATTAATTTTTCCATACTATATTGATTTATAATGTATTTGTTTAACTGGTTTGATACGACGTATCGTTTATTTATTTTTCCTCTGGTTCTTTACCGGTACCACACAAGTACCTGTAGCACGGCATACTATTATTGGCTCATCTAAAAAGTCAGCTGCTGAGGCCGAGATATCGGGTCGTGGAACGACTACTTTACGAGCTTCAAAAGTCATCTTACGCGATGAGTTGCCTACACTTGTTATCGAACCTTCGGCTTCAATAAACTCGCCAGCATACACAGGAGCTGTGAACTCAACCATGTCGTAAGCTACAAAAAGCCCTTCATCGCCATCATGACGGATAAGCAATTCGGTAGCTACATCACCAAACAGTTGCAGCATCTTGGCTCCGTCAACCAAATTGCCACCATAATGCGCATCATTTGCACCCATGCGCAAGCGGATCATTACTTTTTCCATATCAGAAATTTATAGTTTTAGTATAAAAAATTATTGCCATCATAGAAAATTTTCATCTCATGCAGACCCAAAAACAGTTGCCTGAAACAGGCTGTAAAATTACGAAAAATTAATGAATTAAAAGGAGCTAAAAGCTTTAAATCAAGGCAGAACAGGATGAATACAACCTCAATCAAAAAAGGAATGAGTGAAAACAAAATTATTTCTTTGATTTCAGAAAAATACTTTGACAAGGTGACTAATCAGTAAACTATATTTCTTCTTTTACTTTTCATCTGATTATTAGTGTCAAAACAAGTCGATGACTCCAAAAATAGCGGAACGGTAGGATGAAGATAGAAATCTGACTATCGTATTATAGATACAGGTTACCAGATTGATACGTAAATTTTGATAGATAAGCTTTTACCTATAATTATATATTTACTTCCAAATTTTCAATCGCTTTTCAATTTCTTCAACCAATTTTTGATTGTTCCGAAAAAGAAAATTAGAAGCAACAAGTTGGTTTAATTTGATTAGAGCTTCTTTTTGACTTAGTGTTGCTGTTTCGACAAATTTATCAAAAATCCAAATCATACCGTGATATTCAATCTTTTTGTTCTTGGCATAATTCCGAAGTATTTTATCGCTACTCAGCACACAAGCATTTATCTTGTTGGCGACGTGTAAAATAGACTTGTCGGCTTCTGATAAGGATTTTGGATATTTTTCATTAAATATTTCAATAAAATCTTGTTCTTGTAAATTGTGAACAGATAATTTTCCTACTGACTGATAGGCTTTTAGTACCTCTTGTTGTTCAGAATATAACTCATACAAAACTGCGGACGTAGTGTGTACTTCTAATTCAAGGTTAAAAAAAGATTTTGTCAAACCTAAATCATACAAATCAATAAAAATATTGGCATCTGTTACAGCAACTTTAATTCTCATAGCTATGTGAAGGAAATTATGAAACTAAAATACCATTTGGTATTCCTTTCTGAAATCTGCCAAAGATTGATTTTTTAATGAAGCCGCTTTGGACATTGAAATTTGGTCTTCAATTAACGCACGGAATAAAAGTTGCTCAAAACGGTTTGATTCCTCTGCACCATTATATTCAACAGGTTCATCAACTTTCCAATTCATCTGTTTAATTAAGAAAAAGAATTGTTTGGTGTAGTGTTCGTTGATAATACCGCAGTCTTTAGCTCTCATAACTATTGCTTGCATAGAGATACCATACTGTTTTTTGATATTACCTAATTCGTTTATTGAAAGTTTACTTCTATGGTCGCCTAATTCCGCTCTAAGAGTTTTTTCGGGCAATAGCATTGCGCCTGAAAATTGATGACATAAAGTTTCTTTTTGTCTTTCAGTTATATTTCCAAACTTCAAAAGCAAGTGAGCTAATTCGTGCAATAAAGTAAAACGTATTCTATCGGGCTTATTTATCTTGTTAGCATTATATGCCACGACAGGAATAGTACCGTTTACACGAGTTTGCAAACCATCAAAATCTTCATCCACATCCAGCTTTACAACCTTAATATTTCTATCCTCCATGAGCTCAACAACATTAAAAATGGCACCGGTGCCCAAACTCCATTCTTTTCTTAAATGATTGGCGGCTTCATTAACCTGTTCATAAGAAGTAACTGCTTCAAAGCTCTTAAGCGGATTATCAAATTCGACGCTTAAACCCAAAATCTCTTCCAGTTCCAAATATCGGCCAAGGTAATCTTTGGTTTTTTCTATGATGATGGAAGAATCTTTCTTTGACATTCGGCTGAGTTTACGATATTCAATTTGGCCCAACTCCACTTTAGTACTTCTAAAAAAGTAATCGGGACTGACTCCTAATGCCTTGCTTAACACATTAATCCTTTCGGAATCAGGTAGGACCTCTCCTTTTTCATAACGATGCAATGCCTGACGGGATAATTGGTTATCAATAGCATCAGCCAAATCCTGTAATGAAAAACCCTTCATTAAACGAGCTGATTTAAAGCGTTCTGAAAAAATCTTTTTCATTTCCATTGTTGTCTGAATTGTACGACAAAGATAATGGTTTTAGTTTACAAACATACAATGACGCCACCGTCGTTCATTCTTTTCTGTAAACTATGACACTTTTTCATACTGCCATTGTATTGTGTCACTGACAATTTTGCCGATTTTAGGTGAAATTTTATAGTTTACGTTTATAGTTGACAAGTTTATAAAATAAAGTATATTATGTAACTCAATGGAATAATATTTGTAAATTTGAGAATGGGTGCAAATAGGTGCAACTATAACTTTTAAATATTGTTAAGATGGGAAAAAATCAACATGTAATACCACACGGAAAAAATTGGGCAGTAAAAGGCGCAGGCAATAAAAGGAACACAAAAATTGTGTCCACACAAAAGGAAGCTATTAACATAGCAAGAAGGATTGCCAAGAATCAGCAATCAGAATTAATAATTCATAACAAAGAGGGGATAATTAGGGGCAAAGACAGTTTTGGCAATGACTCACGAAACATTAAAGGATAGTACACTATTTAGGTACGGTATAATTTGAGAAGTAATTGATACTTGATAATTGGAAATAGGATTTGTGAAAATGAAGTTTAAAATTTTATCAATAGACGGTGGTGGTATTAAAGGGCTTTACTCCTCAACTATTCTTGAACATTTGGAAAGTAAATTTGGTGGTAATTGTTCCGACTACTTTGATATGATTTGTGGCACTTCAACAGGTGGCTTGATAGCGTTGGCATTATCTCAAAAAATACCAGCTACTGAAATTTCAAAAATCTACACTGAACACGGTAAGGATATTTTTCCGAAACAAAATAAGTTGGTCGGATTAGTCCGTCAAACTTTATGGAAAGGAAAATTTAAAGACAACGCATTGAAAGATGTACTTATCGAGATTTTTGGCGAAAAGACGATTGGGGAAAGTAATAACCTACTTTGTATTCCTTCCTATTCGTTTACCGATGCTCGTCCGTGGATTTTTAAGTATGACCACAAGGAAGGCAATTTAGACAGGGATAACAATGCAAAATATGTTGATGTAGCATTGGCAACATCGGCAGCACCCACCTATTTACCTTTGGCTGAAATTGATTTATACGATTGCAAGCAATTTATTGACGGTGGTGTATGGGCAAATAACCCGTCTTTACTCGGTTTGGTTGAAGCCCTAACTTATTTTGTTGGCGAAGGCAAACCTTATGACGGTATTCAAATACTTTCTGTAAGTAGTCTGAACAATACCGCAGGAAAACCAACAAGACTAAAACGCCAAAGGTCGTTCGTACAGTGGCGAAATGATTTGTTTGAAACATCTTTGATTGGACAAAGTAGTTTCACGGATTATTTTCTCTCAAAACTGCACGACCTGACTTCTATGCCTGTGGAATATGTTCGTATTCCTTCAGAAGCGATTTCAGCCGAACAACAACATTTGGTTCAACTTGATGTTGCAACCGATAAAGCTTTACATCTAATAAGGGGTAAAGGAAATGACAGGGGAACTTTGGCAAGCAAAGACCCTAAAATAGCTAATTTCTTTCAATCACGAAAAACATATAATATAAAATAACTATGGCTAATTGTAATACACACTTTGAAGAATACAACGGCAAAACCAGGCTGACAAATGCCCGTAGAAAAAGCCTAAAAGGCTCTCGTAAAGAATTACGAAATAGGGTTAGGAAATGGTTTAAGGATAATAAACCTAATGAAACAAAACCAAAGTTTAGTGGGCAGGGTTCAATGTCTATGGACACAATTATTAATCCTATACCACGAAAAATAAAAGACGGAAACGAAGAAAAAACGGTTCTTTATTATGATGTAGATGACGGGATTTACTTTGTTGGCGACAAAGAGCCAAAGGATAGACCAACCCCCGGCACACACCATAGCTGGGTTTATGATGCCGTAAAGGGGCATACAGACAAAGACCCTATTGATAAAAACACTTGTGTTAGAACTTTGTTTGCAGATGGTCATAACGTAGACCAACCTATTTACTATAAAAAAGGTGACACACCTGAACTTGCTCACAAAAAGGACGGTTGGATTGATAGCGACCCCAAGGCTTTTACTGATTGGTTTAATGATTTGGCAGAAAGGCAACCACAACTTAGAAAGTTAGTACGTTACGGAAAGGGTTGGTTTGACAATCGTGAATTTTTAAATGAAAGTAAGCCGATGCCGAGCGGTTTGATTATCACGATACTTATTGCCGAAAATGCAGTTTATCGTAAAGATCGTGATGACGTAGCGTTAAAGGAAACATTGCAAGCAATTCAACGAAAATTAAACATTTCGTTTGAGTGTAAACGTCCGACAACACCAAAAGGCGAAAATCTATTGGCGAATTATGGTCATAAAGATTACTTTATGAATTGCCTTGCGAATTTTATCGATGATGCCACAAAAGCATTACAGGAAAAGAATTTCAAAAAAGCAACTGAGCTTTGGCGCAAACATTTAAGCGATAGATTTCCAATGGGCGAAGATAAAGACGAAAATTCAAACGCTTCGGCAGGACTTGGTGCTATTATCACACCTACAACAAAACCTTATGCGGAATAATGAAGAATGTGCAGTTTGAAAAAGATATTTTACTTGTTCCCAATTTGTTTGACAAATTGAGTATTGTTGAAGAAAACGAAGAACGATTTTTAAAAGGTTCGTTGGATATAATTGACGGAACAGGTAAAGTATGGGAAACTTTTGATGTGGAAATTAAGGGAAGCGAAAGTTATCCTTATTCTTTCCCAAAACTATTCGAAACAAACGGTGCTTTTCCGAAAAATGCAGATTGGCACGTTTACGAAAATGACGCTTCTTGTTGTGTAGATGTTCCAATGAACGAAAAAATCATTTGTAAAAATGGTTTGATTGTTTCTGACTACATAACACAATACGCCATACCCTATTTAGCTAATCAAACATATAGAATACGAGAGGGATATTATTTGTATGGCGAGTATTCACACGGAATTTTAGGTAGACTTGAATTTTATCAAAGCAAATTGAAAGCGAAAAATTTGGCTGAACTTATTAAAATGTTTGATTTGATAATAAAAGACTACAATCCCGATAGAAGGTCAATGTGCCCTTTTTGCCACAAGGAAAAATTTAGAAGATGTCATCGTGATGCGTTTAGAGATTTACAACTTGTAAAAGGTTTTTTAGCAAAAGACGGATTGATTTTCTTGAAAGTATTTGAAGAAAATCTGAATTACAAATTACCAACTGTATGAACTTCAAAGTTTCCGATATTATTTTCCTTACTTCCTTCTATTATCTTCCTAACATAATTTCTGTAACCCACTATTTTGCTTTGTTTTACTTTCTTTTACTTTTCATCTGATTATTAGTATCAAAACAAGTCGATGACTCCAAAAATAGTGGATCGGCAGGATGAAGATAGAAATCTGACTATCGTATTATAGATGCAGGTTACCGGATGGATACACAAAACGGGCCTGCCGCTCCTATGAAGAGCGTGACCTGTTGTCATTTTGTTTACTGCTTGAAATTTTATTGCTTAGTTGCCAATATTGATATCTAAAGATTTGGTGATTTTCCCTATATTTTCCGGGTCAATTATCCCCTGAATACTGATTAGCGTATTATTTTCACCACTTACTATAAGCACGAGATCCGATATTTTTCCGCTTGCATTTTCTTTTGAAAAAAAGCGTACAACCTCATTGGCTTCCGTTATTTCCATCAACATATCATACGCATTGTTTTTGAAGAAGCCGTCTTTTTCAAGCTCTTTGTAAAAATCAATTTTTTCAGTGTTTTTCAGATTATCCGACGTAAGAATACGTATCGCCTTTAGTTTGGAAAGTATCTCTTCAGCCGGATCATCTTCGATTCCCAGCTTGCTTGCCAGGCTAAGTAATTTGCCCGAGATATTTACAGTGGTAAAACCTTCCTGGTTGGCATATTTTTCAAACAGTTTATCAACTGGGGTTTTTTGTGCCGACAGCATTGCTGGAAGCAAAACGGCAAGAATTATAATCAATCGTTTCATAATTAAATTTTTTTTGTGGTAATATATTCTAGTTATCATCCATATTTTCAACCAATTCCATATACTTATTTATTTTATCTATATTCTTTTGCAAAGGTTTTGTTGCCGACTCTATCTTCTCGAAATCTGACAATGCCAACAATCCTTTGTTGTATTTTTCTGAAATATATTTGAGTGTTTGTGCGGCATAGGCATATGCAGCTTCGGGATTGTCAAAGGTTTCTTCAAACGGCTTTTTTTTATTCTGAAAATAAAATAAGATACCCATTCCAATTAAAACCGAAGCAGCAGCACCGGCAATTGTTTGCCATAGCCGATGTTTATTTGTTTTGACAGCCGCTTCATTTTGCAAGATAAAATCCATGAGTTTACTTTCAAGCTTAGTATCAGGAACTTCATCTGTTAATTCAGAAATTCCGGTGAAATAGCCTGAATATTCTTTCAATTCTTCAGCTATGTTTTCTGAAAGAAAGTAGTCTTTCAGGGATTGTTCCTCCAGCAGCGTGCTTTCACCATTAAAATAGCGTTGCAGTAATTGTATTATTTTTTTTGTTTCCATCTGAATTTATTTTTAAAAACTCATCTCTGACCTTTTTTCTTGCTCTTGAAAGGTTCACTCTGACAGCGTTTACGGTAAGTCCTGTGTTTTTGGAAATCTCCTCATATTCAAGCTGTTCTATATCGCGTAGATACATTACTCTCTGTTGTAGTTCCGGCAATTTCCCAATCAGTTTTTTTATCTGATCCGCAGATTCCCTCAGTTCAGTTTCATTATTCAAATCATTTGCTGATCGGCCGGTAAGTTCTTTTTCCTTCGCAAAGTCAAGCGAAATAATCCGGTTTGAACGAATAATGTCTATACAGCGGTTCTTTACCATCTGAGACAGATAAGCTTCTATGTTTTCAATTTGCCAAAGAACTTCTTTTTGTTGCCATAATTTCAGAAACACATCCTGAAGAACATCCTGCGCATCATCCTCATTTTTTAGGAGCTGAACTGCTCGTCTCAGCATTTTACCGCTGAACGGAAGTATATTTGATCTGAAATCATTTTCATTCATCCTTACTGATTTTTTTATCAGGCTTCAAATGTAAGACGCAGAAAGACCTTTTTCATTACATCGGTTTTGAAAAATATTTTTCAACCCACAACGCATAAAGGTACTGATGGTAAAGCAAAAGTATTATAAATAGTAACTATTTGTTTTTGCAATTACATATTGTGTGTTATGCGTATATCAGATTTTTAATTTGAAAATATATTGTTATGACGGCTTACTTTATTGGATATAATTTTTTCACATATGGGTTGATTCAAAATCACATAATTTAGTCGGATATTTTTTTGGTTATTGTTGTGCGGCATACTGTTAATATCTTCGGACTTAAGGTATGGGCCAACAATTCAGCAGAAAATGTGGAACCGAATAATCATAAGGTATGACGTCAACAATATGTTGCAGGCAGTGGTTTCTGAAGTTCTATTTATCTCTCAGTTTCTCCACATATTGGTTGATCATATAATCATCTGGATATAGAGTCAACGCTTCATTTAAGTATTCTTTTGCTTTTGAATAATTCTCTTTCCCAACATAAAATTCTATCAACAAAGCATATGCTTCACTTTTACCCCAACTTGGCATATATGGAGCGTTTGTGGTTTGGTCTTTTAGAGAGATTGCGTTTAAAAGATATTGTTCGCAGTTTTTGCCACCGCCAAACGCAACCGGAGTATAATAGTCAGTTGACGCCAATACATACCATGCTCGCAAATTGGTGCTATCTGCTTTCAATGCCGCTTCCACATTTTTTTTCACTTTAGACGATATAGTTGCAGCGCTTATTTCTGTAGGAAATTGTAGTGAAAAACTCTGAAGATAAGCAAGCAGGGCAAATGTTTCTGTGTTTTTACTTTCAGTTTCTTCAAGTAAGCTAATGGCGGAAGATAGTGTTTTTTGGGCTTCTTCTCTGTTCTGGCTCTTGAGATAATACAATGATTCATAGTATTTTGTATATGCCAACCAATAATCTACCAATTGATTTTGATTGACGGTTTGTTTTAATTTATCTTCTATGTCTTTTAAACGATTAAGACTATTGTCTTGAAAAGAATAGAGAAAGGCGTCATACACTTTATCTTGTATTTGATACAAAATATTTTCATTTTCTGTTGTTTGTCCGTAACCCCAAATAGAGGCAGATACCCAAAAGAAAACGCCTGATACATACAGTACTAACTTGTTTAACTTGTTCATAATGCTGAATTTTAAAGATTGAATAAATATATCTATTTAAATACTTTTAATTTAATGCCGGAAACAAACTTAATTTACTTCTTATCATAACTTTGCAAGTCTCTCTACTTTATTTCATTGTCGCAACTATATCTACAATTTAGCGGTTTTGTCTGCCGCATTTTGACCGTAAGGCTTGTAAAGCTTCGGTGGATTAATGTACAGCAGACTTTTATGCTAAATATCAGTACGAAAATACGATTATTTTTATTATAAACGCTTAATCGAAACAGCTTGCTTTTTTTTCTTGTTGTTGTGTAGTTATGCCTCATCAAAGGCTTACCTGTCTTTTGTTGAACCTTACATTTGGCAGACCAATTAAAGCTCTGAAGTATCCATGAATGATAGCAATAGGTAAAAATAAAGCACCTGTTACAAGCATATTTAATTCATAAAGCAATGTGCTGCTTTTGTATTTTTTTCCATGAAGTCTGGAAAGAAATGCGCTAAAGGGGATTCCATACATATTTCCGGCAATCATTGTTTGACATGCTGCAAGTATAATCTCCGCTTCTTTTTTATCATATTCTTCTACAATAGTGACATACGTATTTTTCAGCGGTATTCCTCTTGAGTCGGCAAAATGTTGCGCAAACATAATGGCTTTTGCTTCTTCTTTTGTGATAAAATCACTTCCGCCGCTTAGAAAGCTGTATATTTCTTCGTTACTCATCCCTTGATCCAAAGCCATTTGAGTGTGCTGATATGAACAAGCAGCACAGCCATTTACTTCGGTAACAGCCAATTGCAACCGTTTGATGAAATTCTTATCCACTCTATTAGTTCGTCTGTTGCTAATAAGTTTGGATGCTGCTATTGGAGTAAAAACAAATGAGCGATATAATTCACATATTTTAAACTTTCGTTTAAATTCATTTGTTTTAAGTACTGAACCCACTAAGTTGTCCTTTTGTGCCATGCTTGTGCGCCTTAGATTTTCTTTTAAGAGGCTAAAATAGGTATTTTCTTGATTTTTGCACCTATGGTCTATCCAGTCAGTGTCAATAATTTGTTTGCTGGATTTTTAATAAATTCATAATGAAGCTGATTAGATTTTACTGTTGAATATCTAATATCTTCATACTCAACTAATCATTTAGCTTGACTTGGCGTTTCGCTCAATTTATTTTTTTGTAAACAGTCAATTTTATCCCTTGTAGTTGAACTAGTATCCAAATTTAAAATTTCTTGTATGGATATTTCCTATTACTATTTCTTTTGTTTGTACTAATTCCTCATGTTTACATGCTTTCCACTCAATCATTTTTCACTCCTTTCTTTAGTTTAGCTAATATATCCTGCGTTAACCAATCCATTCTTGAAAACCCAACCCATTTTTTGCCCAAATCCTTAAGTGATGCTCCGATATGATACAGTTCCTTGTGGTCGATAAGTAGAAAGCGGTCGTGGCTAAAGTTCCATTCCTGAATATGTATAGCTGGGTATTGGCTGTTGTGTTTTTCCAAGTCTAATTGTAATGCCCGACTGATTTTTTTGGTGTACATTGTGCAATCAACTTCCTTTTTTCGTTTTGTGAAAAGCATTAAGACTGAATCACCTACATAGTTATCAATTAGAACAAGAGATCTTTTTGCGCTCCGAATTAAATCGGCTACAAAGCTGTAAGCATCAAAAATTTGTCCGTCGTAAAAAATGCCTTGTTGGGGTAAATTCTTTGATTTAATTTGAAAATCAATTTCTTGCACTTTGTTAGCTAATGATTTAACGCTATTTTCAATACGATTTATCCGCTGGTTCAAGACATACCCTTTCAACATATAATCTCTTAAAACATTGGTTGCCCAAATACGAAATTGGGTGCCTTGCTTGGAATTGACTCTGTAGCCTACCGAAAGGATGGCATCCAAATTAAAGAATTCAATTTCTCTTGTTACTTTCCTGCCTGCCTCCATTTGAACTGTTGCATTTTTTGCAACAGTTGCCTCACGGATTAATTCCCTCTCTTTGTAGATGTTGTTTAAATGCCTTGATATCACAGATTTATCTCTATTAAATAGTTGAGCTATCTGATTCAATGAAAGCCAAATTGTGTCCTTATCAAGTCTTACTTCAATGTGTTCAGGAAGTTCATCCGTCTGATATAATATTATTTCGTTTTTACTATTCATTTGTTCATATTTTTAGAAGGTCAGTGGATTTAATGGTGGTTTCGACTGGCTCAACCACCGAGCTATCGGTACCTGAGCTTGCCGAAGACACCTTTTGCAGTTCTCCCACCTCATCACCGGTGCCTGATCTTGCCGAAGACATATTTTGTAGTTCTCCCATCTCATCAACGGTGCCTGATCTTTTCGAAGGCACCTTTTGCAGTTCACTCACCGCATCACCGGTGCCTGATCTTGCCGAAGGCACCTTTTGCAGTTCTCCCATCTCATCACCGGTGCCTGAGCTTGCCGAAGGCATATTTTGCAGTTCTCCCACCTCATCATCGGTGCCTGAGCTTGCCGAAGGCACCTTTTGCAGTTCACCCACCTCATCACCGGTACCTGATCTTGCCGAAGACATATTTTGCAGTTCACCCACCTCATCACCGGTACCTGATCTTGCCGAAGACACCTTTTGCAGTTCACCCACCTCATCACCGGTGCCTGATCTTGCCGAAGGCACGTTTTGAGGGAATTGTGTGCGATTCCTTGCCAGGACGGGTAGTTTATTAAATTCTCTGTTTATTAATGCCTCTTTTTTCTGCCGGCTCCAACCCTGCACTTGTTTTTCTCTGTAAAACGCCACATCTATTCTAGAATATTCTTCAAAATAAACCAACTTAACGGGCAAACGTTTTTTGGTATGGTTAGCTCCTTCACCTCTTTGATGCTGCAGCAACCGTAGTTCCAGATTGGTAGTGCTTCCTGTATAATAGCTTCCGTCACTACATTCCAATATATACATGTAGGCTTTCATTCTGCAAGTTTTATTTTAACCAGATTATCAGCTATAATTTTATTCAAGCCTTCTTCTTCCTTCAGCTGTTTCTCAAATCCTACCTTTAAGGCTGCGAACCATTTCCTTTCAAAATTACAAAAACTTTGTTTGCGTATTCAAGACCTAAGTGAAGGGAGCTCAATGCTTTGATCTGATGCAAGGTATCTCTGGTTTTGTCCATAATCGTACCACTTCTGAATCAAAACCTGTATCATGTTCGCCTTTACTTGAACTGTCGTAGTCTTTTTTTAAACGACGACAATCAATCGGAAAAATCAGAAATAACTGAGTGCAATGGGTCACTAATATAGTAGGACTTATATTTTGGTCTTATTCATTGGATGGTTCTCTACACATTGAGATCTAGTATTATTACTCAAATAACTTCTCAGAAAGAAAACTTCAAACTAAGCAGTATTTGTGCAGGACGCAAATTTTGTGTGGTTGTTAGTACAGTAAATTGATAGTTGTACTGTGTAAGAAAGTCGTTGCTATTCAAGATGTTATTCCAACGTGCTTCAAATTTGAATTTAGATTTTGGAAATGAGTAGCTATACATCATGTCAACAAAATTATATCCGATATTTTCATATCTGAAATATTCCAGGTTAACATTCAACATATGCCGATTGCTGGGGAACAAATTTATCGTAAGAAAATGTCGGTTCATCCGGATTTGGTTTCGCAGAGTTCCGCTTATATATGAGTTCATCACATTGTAATGCAGTTTATAATTAAAATTAAGCCAGCTTGTGGTTTGATAGTATATTTCGGGGCTCAGGCTGAACTGCATGGTCACTGCATCAAATAATTCGTTATTCACAAGTGTTTTTCCATTATTGAGCATAAATGTCGTATTCAAACTGAGCGACGACTTTAAGGCATGGATATACTTGTTTGATCTGAACTTAAGATTATGAGTTTGGGAGGTGTTAGGTATTTCCATTGCGGTTACTATCAGCGAGCCATTCTCCTGAAGCTGGGTGCTGTATGTCAGATTCATTTGTCGCTCAACAAAAATATACGAAAGCGTATTGAAAAAAGCTGTGATAGCGTTGCGGTATGATAGTGATGCCGATGCAACTTGCTGATTCGTTTGTTGAAAAAACGCCTCCGTCTTAATCAATTCACGGTAATTTCTCAAGATATATGCAAAATAGAAATTGTCCGGATCGCTCAGTCTTTGAAAGTAATACCAGGAAGCATTCACATCCCAGAAGCCTCCAAATTTATAGTTCATGCTAAGTTTGGGAGCTTGTAGCAGCTTTGAAATATTTTTTGAATTATCGAAGTTACGATCCTGAAGCTCAAGCTGTTGGATATTCAATGGCCAATCAACAGAAACACTAAGCCTTTTGTGTTTATATTGTAAGGCCGGATTAGTATAGATTTGGTACTGACGGGCGTCTAATTGATTACGTAAAGAATCTCCTGTCTTTATCTTTATACCTTCACTATTGAGTTGTAGTTCGGATTGGAGCGTTTGTAAACGAAGGGCAAAGCCAACCCTTATTGAAAAGATCCAATGCTTCCATTTATAATTACTACCTATATAATGGTCTGAGTAAAAACGCTGTAGTTGAGCCGATTGATAAGCCGCCTCATATGATTTATTGCTATTGATAATTGCTTCAAATGGCCCTGGGGCAATATACAAATCATGAGGCCCTTGATCGTATTGTATCAGCGATTGAATTTCTATCAGGCTGTTGCCGGAATTAAAAATAGAGTTTAAACTGTTTGAAAAACTATTGTAAGGTGTTGTAGCAGCTTGAGTTACAGTATCTGCTACATTTAAGATTCTATAGTGGTAGTCTTCTTTTTGTAGGGTGAAAGAAGTTTTGTTTTTTAAGTAATTTCTGCTTGTATTACGGTTTAAGTCGAAGCTGCCGTACCAGTATTGGTTGTCTTGTTTTCGTTTGTAATCCTGAATCAGTCGAATGGTGTCATCTGGTAAATAATAGGTTCTATCTTCAACACTTTGGTTTCTGCGCAGGTCATTTAAATAAAACACAGTAGCCCGAAGCTGCAGGTCTTTTTTAAGCGGGATTAATACATTGAGGTTGGAAAGATGAGTTCGGTTATCAAGGTATCTTTTTATGTCAAGACCTGCATATTGTTCTAAATCAGTTAAGTTGAAAAGGCTTATCCTTTCAGAAGGATGAAAAGGGAAGATAGCTTTATTGGTCAGGACTAAGCTGCTGATCTGTCTTGATACATCATCGCCTGTATTGTTGGTTTGGTATGAAGCCAGCAGTTGCATTTTATTACTCAAAAGCATAGGCGTAAGTTTCATATCCCATAGCCAAGGTTCAAATCCTGAGCCGATTTTACCACTTCCTGTATAAGCGGCTTTGTTCTTCAGTTTAATATTGAGTGCCGCCTGCTGCGAATATATCCGATCTTCCAGTATGCGAATAGGCTGGTGCTTTTCGAATACTTCAACTGTTGATACCGACTCATGTGGTAAATTGCTGCTGATCACCGAATAGCGTCCATCAGTAAGATCGAGCCCTTCCACATAAAATTTGTTGATTGGCAATCCCTGATACAGTATTTTCCCGCTTTCTTCTACTTCAATACCGGGTAATTTCTTGAGCACATCTTCTATGGTTTGGTCTTCAGCCCCCTTGAAATGCTCGATTAAATAGCTTAAAGTATCACCTTTTCTTTCGATTGGGCTTGCCCGCACCGTTATAGTTTCTAATAATTTGGTGTCAGGTTTTAACACAAAATCAAGGTTTTGGGTTTGGTTTGGAATTGTTCGTTTAAGGTGTTCAAAATGAATTGAGCTAATCAGTAAATCAAGGCTGTCAGTTTCTATATTTACTTCTACTACATAGCTGCCATTTTGGTCGGTAAATGAGTATGCTTTTAAAACACTGCTATGCGCCGGATATACCATCACATTGATATCCTGAAGCGGCTTATTTGAAGTATCTGTTAGTTTACCCGAAATTACCGTCTGCGAAAAAGAATGTAGCGGCATTATAGCTAATCCAAGCAAGAAACCAATTACATTAGATTTTCGCATAGTTGCTACAGGTTAAAATTCTGTTGGATTGTTTTTCTTAAACATATTCAGATAGATTCTTTGCTTTGATACTGCATTTATTCTGGCTTCTTTGTGCGGTTAATGATCTCAAGTCTGAAATTATGTATAGCCTTACGAAAGCTATCTCTTGTGGTTGGAAGCCTGCCAATATCGTCAAATTCGATGTCAACGTATTTTTCATAGCATTCTGTATTGCCATCGTAAGCTAAAATTTCACCAATCTGGTTTTTTAACTTCCATTGAAAAAGGTACAGGGTTAGGATAGTCATTTACTTCGATCTAGTTCAATGGGGTTATTTTGGCGAGATATTCTCGCTTTAGCTTGCTGTCGTGTCTCTTGACTCAAACCGTATGAACCAATTCTGTTCATAATGTCTTCGCGAAAAGAATCTTCGGCTTTCATGAATTTTTCACGTGTTGTTTTCACGTAATTACGTTCGTCAAGCTCAATATATAGTTGTTCTTCGGGTCTTTCTATCGAACTCATTTTAAAAGTATAGTGATGGCGTGTATCATGTAGTTTAACAATTAATCCCGGTAGATTTCCAAATTTATACGGTCCATCGCTAATCGGGAGCTCTATGCTAAACCATGCAACCCATATCCTGCCTCCATAAGATGTGGTTGCTTTTTGACACGTATAGCCTGATATGGTTGCAGTATCAGTTAAAAGGGTCCATTTGGCAACTGTTTTGTCTTCTTCATATTTAAAAAAATTCGGTAAGACATAATCTGTAAAAGTTATCTTTCCATCCGGATAATTTTTATATACCTTATAAAGAAACCTTGATGTTGGAGGACGATTCTGTGGGTTCATCATCCATTCCTGTATTGCTGATTCATTTTTCAGATTTTTCATGGCTATATCGTTAAGATAATAGTTGTAACTCGTAAACATACTGACTTGCTTTCCAACTAACAGCATCATTTTCTCCTGCTTACTATCTTTTCCTGATGAATCTTCTAAAAAGTCCAACGAGTAATATATAATTTGATCAACAGGAGAAAGCGTAACAGTCGCAACATTGAATCCAGATTGGGCATAAATTATGTTACTTACCATTACAAAGCCAATAATCCTAATTATCCTCATGATAAAATATTGTATATAAGACCTAAAAAACTGTGACATAGTATTATAATTACATAAAAGTTTAAGCTGTTTTGTGGGTTGACATGAAGTGGTATAATTCGATCAAGCATATCCTTCTTTTTCAATGGCTTTCGGTGCTGGGAATATGTTGTTGTGTAAGTTAGCACGAACTGATCCTCAAATAAAAGTGTACGGTAAAGCTCATGATAATAATAAACAAGCCAGACGATTATGTTGGATAAACCACCTTTGCCCTCATCATGGCAAGGGTACTTGCAACTGTTAAATGAGCTGTTCATTGTTGTTTTTGATTGGATTGCAATAATATGTAGTTAGTACATTTAAAACAAATTCTAAGGTGTTAAAATTATTTAAACAAACTGAGGAAATTATATAATATACTAATTATCAGTATGATATAATTTTTTAAAAAAGATATATTTTTTAATTATCAGCATATTTAATGTTTTAGAGTATCTGTCTAATAAAATCCAGATTTAGATAAGCTCAATGGCTGTTTGGCTTGGAAATGAGTAGGTATTCTATACTACGTAAGAACCCCAGCATAAACCTATAAATCAGTTGTACAGACTAATTTTATTATAAGGTTTTTCTGCAAAACGTAACCACTTCAGTTATGTATTTTGTTTTACCGGGAAAAACTTTTATCGAATAAAAACCTCAGTTTACATATATAACAGCTTTAGAAAAGGCAGGCAGATCGAACCAGAACACTGTTTCATCACCAAGCTTTTTGGATAGTGGTTCTTTTCCGTTCACTAAGACATTTTCGCTACTGATAACAAAGCTCAGTCCATGTATCTCATCTGTTCCTTTGTTTGTGATGAGAACTGTGCCATTCTCCATAGGTGTATAGGTTAGGTTCATCAGTGCACTGAAATACCGTATATATTTATCAATAGTGATAGGTAATATTTTCCCTGCATCCCGGTATGCTGCCAAACTTTGTAAGGCGTTATTCATCCCTGTCATGGCAATTATTTTTCCGGAGGTGTCGGTAGTCCAGAATCCTTTTGTTTCATTTGCCCAGGCAGGATACACATGATTGATCCACACCTTGCGGTTTTTGATAAGCTGATTCAGTCTGTTCGGGTGAAAGAAATAGTCCCACATCTTGTCGTCTGATATTTCCAAAGTTCCGGTAGTGCTCCACAGCCATAGGTCGGGATGCTCGGGATGTGTTGTTATCATGGGATTTGGGAAGGCATCACCGAATCCGGGGAATGGAACCATCAGCTGGCCGTCAAATCCCCAGGTCATAAAAGGTTGTGCCTCTTCTACGCTGCAGTTCCAGAAATGTCGTAGTCCGTATTTTCTCCACAAATCGGCACTATACCATGGCGATCGGGGCAGCAGCCCATCGCATATCAGGTTCTCCCTGTTATTTTGCAGGCCGTTATTGTATCCGTGATCAATCCAACCGGATGAAGCAAAATGATGCTGCATAAAAGCAAGTGCGTCTTTCATATATTGAACGGTAGATGTGTGTTGCTCGGGTGTGTGCAGACATATCTCGTGTCCAAGGGTATGCAGTTGTTTTAAAAAATGAAAGAAAGCCGTGTCGGTGGTTACCGTAGCATGCGGTTCGGTGAACCTGCCCTGGCTGATCAAGCTATTGGTGATGCGGTCAGGGTTGTGATAAAATACCGATTTAGTTACCGGTATCTGCCACTTCACAAATCCACCTGTTGCATCTTCAGCATGGATGATGTCTTCATGTCCGAAAAATACTGCCCTCTGCGTGCGAAGGTTGGTCCAGTCGGCATGTTCAGTAAATATGACAGCTGCTTCAAAGCCATCAGGCAAAGGCATCAAACGAGCTAATGGCGTTTCCGGAGCACCTATATGCAAACTGAATGCATATTGTGTGCGTGTGCCTGCCGGATAAACAGCTGCTGATCTGTCAATAAAATAATTGGTAGAATCTTCTATGAGCGGATAATGGATCAGCAGGTGGTCTTCCTTATAATCGAAATTAAGCGTAACAAATTGCTTAGTGGTATGTAACTGGATAGAAGATAGTTCGGGGTTATGATACATCAGAAAACTACGTCGGTCTTTGCCAATGCGGAAACCCGAACTGCCAAGATAATATTCGGGTTGAAAATTGGAGGTATCGCTCAAGCTGTTGCTGCGAAACACTTCATTGACCTGATCGTGAAAATGCAATAAGAGGCTGTTTCGGATAATAGTGTGTTTTCGCTTGTACTTCAACCTGGCGTTGATCTCTATGTTTCCCGAATGATCATAGGTTTTAATTTGCAGCTTCAGTTGCTGTCCGCATTGTTGTGAGGTGAGAAAGAGTTCAGCTCCATGACTATGATTACGGCTTTTCGACTTTTTCCATTGATGAGTTTCAACTATGACTTGCCGACCATCAACATCACTTTCGACATGCCAGACAATTGGCCCTATCATCGTTTCCCCCTTGGAATCATTGATATACAATGAGCCAGAATTAGGCTTATAGACTAATTCATAGAATCGGTTTTGCCATAGTATTTCGGTTTGTCCTGGAGGATCTGGTGTTTCTGTTATGGGCATCCAGGACGGCAGTTGAAACGTTGAGAGCCTGACAGATGGGGAATATAACACAAAATCTTCAGCTGTTTTATTCCATATATAGGCTTTGACTGAAGCGTGTGCGCTGTGGCTGGCCGGGATACGGACAGTATCGGAAATAAATACCGTATCGCACGACAAAGGGCAGCTATGCCAATAAACCATGCTGTCGTTTTGATACAACTCGATGATTAAAGCGGCATTATGTATAGGAGATGGAGTATCTGTGAAGGCGGAAAAATGTAAGAAAAGATTTGACCGCTGTAGGTGAGCCGGTATGGAATCAAATAAAAATAAGCTATACGTATCTGTTGGCTTAACCTCAAGCTTCTCTTCTGCTATCAAAGGAAACAAATAGTATTCGTCAGTTGTCGTTTGAGCGATGCTCAGTCTGGCAAGCAATGACAACCATATGCCTACAATGAAAAGGGCTTTGGACTTTTGAGTAGGGAATGAGATCAAATTATTTTTCCGGGCTATTAGTATGACTGAATAATTTCATCAATCGTATTCCATCACGTCAACTTCACCTTTGACAACGCGCATCGCGTTCATGGCATGCGCTTCAAGATCGTTGACAGTTGGATACAAGGCCATAGGGGCTAATCTCCCTATGCGTTTTTTTACATTGTTGAGAAACAGTTCGCTGTTGAATATATTTCCTGTCAGAATAATGGCATCTACTTTTCCTTCAAGGGTGGCATAATGAGAAGCTATTTCTTTGCTCACCTGATAGGCACATGCTTCGGATATGAATAAGGCTCTCTCATTTTTCTCAGCTATCAACGCATTGATCTGGCTGATGTTATCAGTTCCAAGATAAGCGGTATACCCTCCTTTGGAATTGACCATAGAGCGTATCTCCTGTTGTGAGTATTTTCCACTGAAGCAAAGGTCGATAAGCTGTCCGACGGGTAGGGTACCTGCTCGCGTGATAGAAAAAGGGCCACCCCCATCAAAGGCTTGATTGACATCTACAACCTGTCCTTTTTGATGCGCTCCTACCGATATGCCTCCTAATCCTACATGGCATACGATCAGATTGAGTTCCTCATAGTTGCGGTTAATGCTTTTAGCGTATTTGCGTGCGAAATATTTATGGCTTAACGCATGAAAAATTGATTTCCTTACAAATAACGGATGGCCTGTGATACGTGCCAGATCTGACAGCTCGTCCACCACAACCGGATCGGCCATATAAGCGTTTTTGGAAATCATAGTGGCAATATCATACGCAATAAGTCCGCCTAAATTGGTTTCGTGCATACCCATGATCCCTTTGCGTAAGTCCTCAACCATACGTGGGTTGATACGATATACACCCGATTTCAATGGCTTCACCAAACCGCTTCGGGCCATCACTACATTAATCTCGTGTATATCACAGTCGTTGCGGCTGAGCTCGTTGATAACAGCATCACGACGGTAATCCGTCTGATCAGGTATATGGGTGAACCGTTCCAGATCCTCCTCAGGATGTTTGATAGTTTTCAGAAACATAGGCTCTGTATTGCGATACACTGCAATACGGGTAGCACGAGTCTCTGGATAAATAATCAAAATTTTTGTTTGCAGCATGACGATCCTATTTTATCTGACAAAGGTAAAAAGAACTTTCAACCTACGTTAAATCCTTGTGGCAGGACGTGTATTTTGACCCGGAAAGTAGACATCTTTAATAAAGACTCCTATATTTACTAGCTAAAAATATATTGTATTAGGTTTAAAACAATATGATAACAACAGAAAAACAAAAACTCGCAAATAATCTGCTTTACTTTTCTAATTCTAAGACAAACGCGTTAGAAGAAGCGTTGCGTATGTTTATACAAGCGTTTGACGAATACGCAAGTAAAAATGAGTTGACGGAAGAGCAAATCTCTGCCTTCAAACACTTAGACTGCATCACGTTTAAGCCCTGATTATTGGCGGTAGTACTTGTCAGTCGTGTTTTATAGTAAATACAACAGAGTAGTCCTGGGGAAGTTTCGGCACTGTCACCCAATTCATATCTATTGCTTCTTTTTTACATAATCCTCTGTCGAAAACGTAAACAGTAAAATTATATGTCTTGGCAACATCGTCTTTTGTAACCTGTCTGTGAAATTCAACTTTACATTGACCACTTGCATATTTTCCAAGCAATGTATATTGAGTGAAGTCAATGTAAGGCAAAGTGTAACTGCTACAAACACTATTGGACAGTAATTTTTGATACATGCTGTCTGTCTCGATAATATATTCTGTCTGCGTAAGAGTAGGCGGAATACAAGAGCCAAAAGAAATTTCCTGATCAATAATACCTTTGTCAATATTTATCCACGGGTCTTTCGTACAGCTGGTAAAACAAATAAAAAATAAAAAAGGCAAAATAATTCTCATTTTATCAATAACATTTTTTTGGTTTCAGAATATGCTTGTGTCTTAAAGGTGGAAAAATAAACTTCCCATCCGGGTCAGTACACACTAACGGATTATTCCACGCATAGCTATACCTGTTAAAACTCTGTGAGAAATCGGGTGCTTGTACATAATTATCCGGAGAGAGCATGCGTGAAACCACGGGGTTCCCGAAATAGCAGGGCCATTCGGGATAAACTCCATTACGGCCGTTCATATTTATCAGGCTGACAGCACACAAATGTTCATATCCAGAAAAACCGATAACATCTCTGTTATACAGACTCACAGAGGTAGCTTCTACCCTAAGATAGTCACTAGTTATTTTATATGTATACAACCAACTCATTTGTTGTTTCTACGGCAGTGCCTGATTTAATAGGATAAAGATAGGGTTTTATTAAGCGACGAATTTCACAATCGCAATTAATAACGCTAAATATTTCTTATTGCTTCACAAATTTATGGGTTTCAACCACTCCTTTACCTTGCATGACAATGTTTAACAGATACATGCCCGGTTTTAAATCATGTACCGGAATAAAAGAGGCTCCCTGCTGTAAGGGATGCGAAGAAATCTCAATGCCGGAAAGGTTCATCAAACGCGCTTCGGCACCAATCAATCGGCACTCAACTTCCAAACGATTGCTTACCGGATTAGGACTAATGGTTACTCCTAAATCCGGCTGAAGCGTCTGAGCATTCGTAGAAGAAATGACACAATCCGGGATTTCGGTAAACTCAAGCTGACCAGAATTATTCAGCACACCACGCCAACAACGGCCATCAGGCGATTTCATGATAATACCGCGATTGATGTCTTCAATGAAGATATCACCATCTTTGACTTGTAATTTAGCCATAGGATCTTCGCTTCCTACTCCAATATTTCCGGTTTCAGCATTGATAAACATACGGGTATTCGTAGTACCGGTTACAAACGATAAAGACTGATTTTCTTGGCTCGTGCCAAAGACGGCTTTTATACCGGACATTAAAAAACTACTTTTTTTATTACTAGCGCTAGCCTCAAGCAGTAAACTGGCATCTTCATATTGATCTGCCCTAATGTGTAGCTTTGCCTGTGGATCGGTTACATTGCCAATACCTATTTTACCCGTGCTGTTTACCCCATTGGATGGTCCCA
>Ga0265294_10000246_pt1 | contig 70730 bp, 68 predicted proteins | sample MunlanPumphouse3_FD_192504 | JGI IMG/M metagenome (GOLD analysis project Ga0265294, IMG submission 192504) | Groundwater microbial communities from a municipal landfill in Southern Ontario, Canada - Pumphouse #3 | ecosystem: Environmental > Aquatic > Deep subsurface > Groundwater | place...
TTGATCTAGTCTTATATTTAGATGATGACACTATAATCACAAAGACAGGAATGAAAACCACCAACAGACAACCAAGAAACTGTCCAGAAGGCTTTATCCCAGTTCCAGGAAACTTCTTATATGACACTACAAACGACAGCAGTATGGGTTTTTGTGTTGCAAAATGGGAAATGAAAGCAGATGTTGATGGAGATGGAAAAGGTGATTCTAATCCAAATTGTATGTTTGGAGGTCTACTAGTCTGGACAAACACAATAGATGGTTGTAAAGATTATAATGTTGTTTCCTCTTCAGTTGGCTATCCAATAACAAATATCAAACAAACAGAAGCAATAACAAAGTGTGAAAGTATTGGTGGTCATTTAATAACTAACAACGAATGGATGACCCTTGCAAGAAACATAGAACAAGTTCCAGAAAACTGGTCAAGTGGAACAATAGGTATAGGAAAAATAAAGATGGGTAATAATGGAAAAAATGAAGCAGGAGTATCTTATGACGGTAATAACCCAGAATCAGGTATAGAAGAAAACAGAAACACCCTTTCAAGGTTAAGATTAACAAACAAAGAATATATATGGGACCTTTCAGGAAATGTTTGGGAACTAATTAATAAAAAGATCTCTCAAAAGGACATGGTAGACATCTACAACTTAGATGGAATTCCTAATAATCAAGGTTGGAATGAAAAATTTGCAGACTATCATTTGTCTAGTTCTTCATACCATTATATAGACTATCAAAACTTAGGAAATACAACTTTAAAATATAAAGATCTATTTCTACTTAATCCAAGTTATGATGTAAACAATGGAATTGGTCAACTTCACACATATAGTAATAGAAGCTCAACAGATGACACAAATTACACTCTTGGTAGAGGTGGAAAATATAATAGTGTTGATGATATGAGTAGTGGAATGTTATCTAGTTACTTTCAAATACTTCCAAATGATTTTGGTTCAAATTTTGGATTTAGGTGTGTTGTTATTCCATAAAAAAGAACTGTTATTTATTTTCTACAAAGTATTATGATTTTTAATTTTTTTAATAACTTAAATTTATTAAAACTTCAATTTACCATACTGCTTCTGTTTATATTTCTTTTTCTGTATATATTATCTATATAAAATATATAATAATTTTTAATAAAAGAAACAATTATGAGACAAAGTAAATTAGAAGAATATCCAATTAAAAAACCAAAATTTAAAGATACTCTTTTGGCTTTTAAGAAGAATTCTTTTTTCCACAAGATTTATTATAGGTTAATAGACATAGCTTTTATTTACAAGAATAAAAAAACTTTAAAATATTCAGCCATCTCTCTTTCAGGAGAAGTTATTGATTTTAGTGTTCTATATTTATTGACATCTTTTTTAGGACTTTACTATATTCTTTCAGGAATAATTTCATACACTACAGCAATTCTTTCAAATTATTTTCTAAATAGAAAATTTACCTTTAAATATCACTCTCCTAATCTAAAACAACAAGTTAAAGATGTAATTTCTTACTTCTTTGTATCTCTGACTGGATTAATAATAAACATTTTACTTTTAGCTTTTGTTGTTGAGGTTATTGCCTTACATTATCTATTAGCAAAGATATTAGTTAATTTTTTAGTATTTATCTATATCTATTCAGGACACTCCTTTATTTTTAGACAAAAAGTAATAAAGTTAAGTAAATGAAAACTTATAAAAGGTTTTTACTGTATAATTATATATTTAAAAATTATAATTAATAATATAGGTAAAAAATTATGTGTGCACTTTTAAAAGAAGATGTTGGAAAGTTAATAACAATTACTAATGTTAAGGAAGATAAAGAGATTACCTTTAGAGGATATCTAGTAGATATTAAAGATAATTTTTATAAAATTAGATTACTTGACAATGGCTATAATGTTGATGTTCTAGTTACTAGTTCTTCAAAAGTAACAATTGAAGATCAAAAGATAAGCTTAGGAAAACCAAAAGTTCAACCTCTAAACTATAACAAAGATCTACCAAACATTGTGTACATTGGAACAGGTGGAACAATTGGAACTCATGTAGATTACAATACTGGTGGAGTCTTTATGTGCAGAACTCCAGAAGAAATAATTTCTACAACTCCAGAACTTGAAAAAATAATAAATATTAAAGAAACAAAATCCCCATTCATAAAAGCAAGTGAAGATTTAGGTTATAAAGATTGGCAAGAAATTTCAAAAATTGTTTATAATTCAATTATTCAAAAAGAAATTGATGGGGTAATAATCACACATGGCACAGACACTCTTTCCTGGACAGGCTCAGCAATCTCCTTTTTAATAGACAACATTAACAAACCAGTGTTGTTGGTTGGTGCCCAAAAGTCCCCTGACAGAGCAAGCTTTGATGGCTCCATGAACCTTATCTGTGCAGCTCACTTTGTTAAAGAGAAGATTCCTGGAGTCTATACAGTTATGCATGGCTCAATTAATGATGATTTTTGTTATGTTATTAAAGCTGTAAAATCAAAAAAGCTACATACTTCTAGAAGAGATTCTTTTAGAGCAATAAATGATTACCCAATTGCAAAAGTCTACCAAAATGGAACCATAGAATATTTAGTTAATAAAAATGAAATTGTAGTTTTAAAACAACCAATTCTAAATAATCTTTTCTGTAACAAAGTTGCAATCATTAAAGTCTATCCTGATTCTGATCCAAAAATAATTGATTGGTATTTAGAGAACAACTATAAGGGCCTAGTAATTGAAGGCACAGCATTAGGGCATGTCCCAATTTTAAAAACAGAAAATGGTTATGAGGATAATAGTTGGTTACCTTACCTTAAAAAAGCAATTGAAAATAATGTAATTGTAATTATGTGCTCTCAATCAATCTTTGGAAGAGTAAATGGGAAAGTTTATGCAAACCTAAGACACTTAGAAAAAATTGGTGTTGAATTTTTAGAGCAACATGACATGCTTGTAGAGGTTGCTTACCTAAAATTAGCAAATACACTTTCAAGATTTAAAACAAAAAAAGAAATAATTAATTTTATGAAAATAAATTTAGTTGGAGAAATTTCAAACAAAGAAATTGCGGGTTCCTTTGAAAAATCTTTAGAATAGTTATTGCTGATGTTAGAAAAGATTTGCTGTTAGAAAATAAGTTGCTGTTAGAAAAGATTTGCTGTTAGAAAAGATTTGCTGTTAGAAAATAAGTTGCTGTTAGAAAATAAGTTGTTGATTAAATATGAAAAAAATAGATATAGATAATTTAGATTATAAAGAGCTAGGTCTTTGTTGTGGTATAGAGTTACATCAACAACTTAACACCCATAAACTCTTTTGCAATTGTAAATCTAAATTAATTAATGAGTCAACTAAACCTGATAAAACAATTTCAAGAAGACTAAGAGCAGTCTCTTCAGAAGCAGGAGAGCTTGACTCAACAGCAAAAGAGGAACAAAATAAAAACAAATTATTTGTTTATAACTTTTATAACTCTTGTAATTGCCTAGTAGAAACTGATTCTCAACCACCTTTTCCAGTCAACAATGAAGCCCTAAAGATTGCAGGGGTAATAACAAAGCTAACAAACTCAGTTTTTGTAGATAGATCATATGTTATGAGAAAACAAGTTGTTGATGGCTCAAATGTCTCTGGTTTTCAAAGAACAGCATTAATTTCTACAAATGGAAGTCTTGATTTTGATTTTGGAAAGGTAAGGGTAGACAAGATCCTTTTAGAGGAAGATGCAGCAAGGGCAATTGAAAGAACAGATGACAAAGTGATCTATTCTTTAGATAGATTAGGCATACCATTAATTGAACTTGTAGTTTGGCATGATATTCACACCCCTGAAGACACAAAGACTGTTGCATTAAAAGTTGGACAGATTTTTAGATCTACAGGCAAAACTAAAAGAGGCCTTGGAAGTATTAGACAAGATATAAATATCTCTATAAAGAGAGGTTCAAGAGTAGAAGTTAAAGGTGCACAAAACCTTGACTTGATTCCAGAGATTGTAAAGAGAGAGATTGTAAGACAATTAAGTCTATTAGAAATTAAAGAAGAACTTCTAAAAAGAGCTGTGAAAAAAATAAGCCTAGACACAAAAAAAATAACTTGTCTCTTTTCAAAAACAGAATCAAAAGTTATCAAAAATTCTTTTAATTTAAAAAAAGAAATCTTTGCTTTTAGGTTAGAAAATTTTAAAGATCTTTTAGGTTATGAAATTCAGCCAGACAGAAGACTTGGAACAGAAATTGCAAGTGTCCTAAAAGCAACAACAACTCTAAAAGGTATTTTCCACCTAGACGAACTTCCAAACTACGGAATAACAAAGGAAGATATCGTAAATATTAAAAAAGAGATAAATCTTAAAGAGAATGATTCTTTCATAATGGTTATGTGCTTTGCTGATGAAATTGAAGATGTAAAAAGAATTATAGAAAAAAGACTAAACCAATTGTTAGTTGGTGTTCCAAAAGAAACAAGAATGGCAACAGTAGAAGGAAACACAGAATATCAAAGACCACTTTCAGGAAGTGCAAGAATGTATCCTGAAACTGACTTGGGTGCAATTGAGTTTAGTCCAAATTACCTAAAAGAAGTAAACAACTCCTTGCCTCTAACAATTAAAGAAAGAGAAAAACTTTACTTAGAAAAATTTAAATTAAATTCACAATTGGTAGATAAGATGAAACTAAGTAATTTTGCTCCAGTCTTTGAAAACATAGTTTCAAATTCAAAAATTTCTCCAACAACTGTTTGTGTTTTTCTCTTAGAAGATCTAATAAAAGCACAAAGGGATAATTTAATTGATCTTGATGATGTTCTATACTCTGATCTAATCAATTTCTTCTTAGACAAAGACTTTAATAAAGTTCCTAAACAAAAGTTACTAGAGTGCTTTGTTTATTCTTTTAACAATAATGTAAAGATAGATAAAGCTTTATTAGACTTAGGCTTTTTAGAGCAATCAACTGATCTCTCTAAGGTTATTGACTTAGTTATTGAGGACAATAAACAAAAGATCTTAGAACTAAAAGAAAGGTCTGTTGGGTTACTGATGGGAAGGGTAATGTCTGAGACAAAAGGGTTAGTTGATGGGAAAGTTATTTCTAGAATGGTGTCTGAGAAGTTAAAGACTTTTTTAAAAAATAACAATGTTTAAAATCTTTTCCTTCTTTTCTTTTAATATGCAAAAAACAAAAGCTTCTAAAAAAGGTAAAAATCTAGTTTCTAAAAAGAAAAACAGTAGCTCTAAAAAATCAGTAGTGTCTACTTCTAAAAAGAATAATTCTTTAAACAAAACTTCTAAATTAAAAAAAAATTCTAAATTAGAAAATAATCTTAATCTAAAAAAAGTTCCAAATTTAAAAAAAGTTTCTTCAAAAAAAGTAAATCTTCCAAAAGTAAAAGTTAAGAAAAAAGACAAGCCTCTACAAGTAAAAACAATAATGGAACTAAAAGAACCAATCACAAGTTCAAAGACTTCTTTTTTTAAAGAGTTGTTTGGCCTAAAGGGTTATTATAAGCTTGTGTGGATTCCAATTGTTGTTTTGTTGTTCATAATATTTTTTGATTTTGCTTTCAATTTAGTTATGAACACAAGCTTTCCTTCAATTTTTGTTTCTTTTTTTAAGTCATCCTTTCTATATAAGTTGTTTGTCTTTTTTATAGTCCTAATCAATTTCTTTGCATATTTGGTTTTTTCTTCTGAGGCTGTAAGGCATAATTTTAAGCTAAAGGATGTTTTTAATAAAATTCTAAATTTAACTTTAGTATTATTCATAATTGAAATAATATTAATAACAATTAGTAATTTTATATTTTTAAAAAACAATTTAATTTTTGTAAGTGTTTCTAAAAACATTCTCTACATTTTATATTTATATCTTTGGGTAGTAATTAAGGCCTTTGTCTTAATGTGTGTTTTTTTAGTCTCTTACATCCTCTTTAAAAAAAGTAAACAATTATGATTATTATGTTAGTTGAAAATAAAAATATCTTATATGCTCCAGGCAGACAAAAATACATAGAAGCTTCTAAAAAGAAGGAAAGTAAAAACCTAAAAAAATGTGTCTTTTGTAAATCTGAAAAAGATCTATTAATCTTAGAATCAAAAACTTGCTTTATTTGTGCAAACAAATATCCTTATGGCACAGGGCACCTCTTGATTATTCCAAAAAGGCATGTAAACAGCATCACAGATCTAACAACTAAAGAAAGAATAGAGATCTTTAATTCAATTGATCTTTGTGTTTATGCCTTAGACATTTATCTAAAACCAGATGGATTTAACATAGGTGCAAGTATTGGTGATGTTGCAGGTCAAAGTATCTCTCATCTTCACTTTCATATCCTTCCAAGGTTTCAGGGGGATGTTGGATGGAATGTTCTTCTAAATTTTAAAGTTTTGTCTGTTTCTCCAAAGGATGTTGTCTTAGAAATTAAGAAGACTATAACAAAATTCAAATTAAAAAAGAAGTTTGGTTTAGTTTAGTAATAACCAATTGTTTTTAAATATAATTATCTATACATATATTAGTCATGTATTTAATTATGCTTAAGGAGAAATAAATTATGTTTAAAATTTTTAAAAGAAGTACAAGTTCTGATAGTAAGTTTGAGATTGATGAATCAGTTATAAAAGAGTCACAAAAACCAAAAGATAGACCTTTTTTAGACTATAAAAATTATAGAGACAAACCAATTGATTGGTTGATCCAACATCTAAAGGTTATTAACGAAGTTGTTAATAATAAAAAGTTAGGGACCAAACAACAAAGTAACTTTATTTTAGATGGAAAAAAGATCTATAAAAATGAAATTACAAAAGTATTATTTAATGAGATGTTTGATAGTTACACAGCTTATTATTTTTCTCTAAAAAGATACATTATTGTTAGAAGAGAATTAGAACAAATTGAAAAGATTAGAGAAGAAGAATATTTGATTGCTGGGAAAGCAAAAGAATTTAATTTAGAGGCAACAAGACTTGAAAAAAACATGAATGTTCATCTAGATAATATCTTACAAACTAAGGCAAAGATTAAAAGGGAAATTTTTAATTAACTTTTTTTAAAAAAATCAGATCATTCCCTTTGCCATCCCCTTTGTGCTTCTTAGACATTTTTTATGCCAATATTGTCCACCCCATTTTTTATCACAACCTTTTTGACTACAGAGTGCACACGTTTCCTCAGGGTACTTAGAATTAACCAAATCTATTTGATATTCCTTTTTAGTTTCTTTTTTTTCTTTTTTCTTAAACAAATTAAAACCCATATCTTTTACCATCCCAATTTAAAGATAAATAGTCCGGAGGAGATTCGAACTCCTGTCGCCAGGTTCAAAGCCTGACATGCTTGGCCCCTACACTACCGGACTGTTTTTAAAATAGAAAACACTTCTTTTTACAATTTAAAAAAAAGAAAGGTTTTTATTTCCTTATTAAGTTAAATAATTATGAATAGAAATGTTTATATTCTTTTTTTATCTTAATATACCTTAGAATATAAAAATATAGTTTTTTTATAATGGAGTTTATAGTTTTTTAAAAGTTAAAAAAATAATTTGGGAGTGTAGCTTAGTCTGGTTGGAGCACTCGACTGATAATCGAGAGGCCGCAGGTTCGAATCCTGCCATTCCCACTTTTAAAATCTATTTTTATAAATGTAAATGATTATTTAAATGTTTTTGTTCTATAAGATAATATTATTAAAAATAATAAAAAAGGAGAGTTTTTATTTATGAACAATTTTATAATTACAGAAGATTTAAAATTAGTTAAGTTAGGGACAGATTATGATCCTTCTGATTTTGATTATGACAAAGACCCACACAAAAATGGAAAGGATGTTTTAGAAGAGGATGATTCTGAAAAGATAGAAGATGATTGGGATGAAGATGTTGATGATGATTGGGATGATAGTAGTGATTCTGATTCAGAATATTAATTTCTAACTTCTCTTTTTTTCTTTATTTTTTATTTTCAATTTCTTAAGTTTTCTAAAATTTAATTTCTTTAAATGTTTTTAATTTCTAATTTTTTTCCATTTTTTATTTCTAATCTCTTTTTCAAATCAACTCAAATCAACTCAACTCAACTCAACTCAACTCAACTCAAATCAAATTAAATAATTCCAAACCATTTCTTTTTAAGTTAAATTTAAACATAATTTTTTGACCTTTTTTTAAGTCCTTTTTTTCATCTAAAAAAATCAAAATAATCTAATTTAAAAATAGATAAATACATATTAAATATTATGTAAATTATTATTAGATTTTCTTATAAATCATCCCAAATAATAACATATTTAAATACTTTCTAACATAATTATTACAGTTAATAAGCTAATTTTTATAATAAAAAAAAAGGGGTAATTTGATATGAATGATGTTGATTTAAAAAAAGAAGAAGTTGTAGATAATTCAATAGACAATACTACAAAATTAGATGGAAAAGATATAGAAAACAAAGACATAGACACTGATGAAGAATTAGAAGAAGATGAAGCTTTACCTTTCCCAAATGCAAGAGTGGTTAGGTTAATGAGAGAAAGCTTAGATCCAAACAAACAAATTAAATCAATTGTAAAAAAAGAAATGAATATATTTTTAGGAAACCTAGTTAAAACAATTTGTAAAAAAATGAATGACTTTGATTATAGTTATGTTGATTACGGAATGTTTAAACAAGCAATTGAAACTTTTGAAAATATACAAACAATTGAATTAGAAAAAATTAGAATAATTAAAGCATTAGAAAAAATAAAAGCTGATTGTGATGTTTTAGTTAATGATGTTGAAAGAAAGTTCCATGCTTAATTTTCTTTCTAAGTTTCTTTTTTAAAAATTATTATAATATATATAAAACAGGTGATATGTATGGCAAATGAGTCACAATCTCAAAATAGTGCAGCCTTTAATGAAGGAACAAGAAGAGATAAAGGAAAAGATGCACAAAAAATAAACATTTTAGTTGCAAAAGCAATCTCTAACTCCATAAAATCAACATTAGGTCCTAGAGGAATGGACAAGATGCTTGTTGATGAGTTTGGAAATGTAACAATTAGTAATGATGGTGCTACAATTTTAAAAGAAATGGCAATTGAACACCCAATTGGAAAGATGCTTGTTAATCTTGCAAAAACACAAGACACAGAGGTTGGAGATGGAACTACAAGTGCTGTTGTTATTGCTGGGGAGTTAATCTCTAAAGCTGAATTTTTATTAGATGAAAATATCCATCCTTCAATTATTATTAAAGGATATAAGATGGCAAGTGAAAGAGCAGTTGAAATCTTTGACTCAATTTCAGAACCAATTGTTCTTGAAGATAAAGAATTACTATTAAATATTGCAAGAACTTCAATGACTGGAAAAGCCTTTGAATATAGTTCTCTTTTATCAAAGATTGTTATTGATTCTATTCTTGAGGTTAACACAAAAGAGAATCTTGACTTTGATAGAGACTCAATAATTATAGAAACAAAGTTAGGTTCTAGTCTTTCAGAAACACAATTGATTGATGGAATTGTTCTTGATAAAGAGATTGTTCATCCTGAGATGCCAAAGGATGTTGTTAATGCAAAAATTGCAATTATTAGTAGTGCCTTAGAAATTAAAGAACCTGAAACAGATGCAAAGATTCAAATTACTTCTCCTGACCAACTTCAATCATTTATTGACCAAGAAGAAGAAAGTCTAAAAAATATGGTTGACACCATCAAAAGAAGTGGAGCAAATTATGTTTTCTGTCAAAAAGGAATTGATGACCTTGCACAACATTATCTAGCAAAGGAAGGAATTGTTGCAATTAGAAGAGTAAGACAAACAGATGTTGAAAAAATTGCAAAGGCAAGTGGTGCAAAAATAGTTACAAGAATTAATGATCTTTCAGATAAAGATTTAGGTACTCTTGAGCATATTTATGAAAAGAAGATAGCAGGAGATAACATGATCTTTATTGAAGGTCTAAAGTTAAAGAAATATATAACTATCCTTCTAAGAGCAGGTTCAGAACAAGTGCTAGATGAAACTCAAAGAACCTTGAATGATGCTATTTGTGCAGTAATCTCTGCTCTAAAGGTTGGAAAGTATGTGGCAGCAGGTGGGTCTTCAGAAATAGAAGTTGCCCTAAAACTAAGAGACTATGCAAAAACCATAGGTGGTAGAGAGCAATTGGCAATAGAAGCTTATGCAGATGTTTTAGAAGTCATCCCAAAAGTGCTTTCTGAGAGTGCTGGACTTGATGCAATTGACACCATTGTCAACTTAAGAAGCAAACACCAAGATCCAAATAACAAATTTGTAGGAATTGATGTTCTGGGTGGAAGGCTTTATGATATGAAAGAATTAAATATAATTGAACCTTTAAATGTAAAAACACAAGCTGTAGTCTCTTCTTATGAAGTTGTTGAGATGATATTAAGAATTGATGACATTATTGCTGCTTTTGCAAAAAATAAAGGACCGATGATGCCTCCAGGTGGCATGCCTCAAATGCCTGGAATATAATTCTTTTTTTCCAACTTCTTTTTTCTTCTTTTTCTTCCTTTTACAAAATTGCAAAGATATATATACTTTTTTATAATTAATTAATATCATAGTAACTTATAAATTACAATAAGTTAAAATGTGAGATGTTATGAAAATAAATGAAATAAAAGCTTATCAAAAAAAGATAGACTTTACAGCATTAGTTCTTGAAAAAACAGAACTTAGAAAAGTTGTTTCTAAACTTGATGATGTTGAGCACAAAGTTTGTGAGGCATTAGTTGGTGATGAGACAGGAACTGTTCTTTTAACCCTATGGGACCAAGCAATTGATCTTTTAGAGGTTGGAAAAGTCTATTCTTTTAAAAATTTATATTCCTCTGAATTTAAGAAGTCCACAAGACTAAATTTAGGAAGATTTGGAGAATTTAAATTGGTTGATAAGAAGATAGATGTTAACAAAGAAAACAAAATTTCAAAGGATTCAAATTAGTTCTTCAAACCTTTTGGTTTTTAAATATTTTGTATTATTAATACTTTACATTTATCTCTTTAAGATTAAATAAAAGTAATCTAAGAGATTTATACTCAATGCCTTATAAGACTAAGTTTTTAGCTAAAAATGGGAGTGTAGCTTAGTCTGGTTTAGAGCATTGGTCTTATACACCAAAGGTCGCAGGTTCAAATCCTGCTACTCCCATTTTTTTAATATAAAGTATATTTTTAGCTTTAAGTTATCTTTTTATTTATTTTTAAATTTCTAATTTCTAAGTTTTAGTTTTTTAAATTTCACTTTTAAATTTAATTTTTACTTTTCTAAAATCAGTACTCTTTTTAAATTTTATTCTTTTATTATATATAACTATATATATTTTATTAAGGAAAGTAAATCATTATGTTAGAAGGCAATAAGAAAGGAAATAGTAAGATTTTTTTTTGGATCTTTGGAATCATTTTTGCAATAGTTATTTATATATCTATTAAGACCATACCTTTCTTTAGTTACCTAAATCAGATCATGTGGTTGCCCCTATTTATTTCTTTAATAATTATTATCTTATTTTTCATAATTGGAAATTTTTCAAAAAAAGTCCCCTTCTATTATATTAGTCTAATTTTTAATAAGAATAAAAAAAATCTAAAAGATCTTTCTCTAAAGATAGAAGAAAAAGAAACTGAAAGTGATATTCAAAACTTAGTTTCAAAATTAAAAAATATCTTAAAAATTATAAGTGCTTATGGCTATTCAAAAGAATCCTCTTTATTTCTAATCAATTCAATTGGAATTTCAAAAGCTTTAGCTGAAAAAATAATCCACGAGTTAAAAAGACTTAGAAACATAAAAAGAACTTGTATTTTTTTAGGTTTATTTATTTCAATTTCTGTTTTTATTTTAATTAGTTATCTACCTATCTTTGAGTTTATAAAAGAAGTTACAATTTTAAGATTTGCAATTCCTTTTGTTATTTTATTTTTGTTCTTTTTAGAGGGTTTTTTAGTAACAAGAATGCCTCAATCTTTCTACTTAAAGTTAATAGATCTAAATAAAGAAACAATTCTTAATAATAAAAAATTAATTTTAGAAAAATACACAAACATAAAAAAAATTAAAGATGTTGAAAAAAAGGATATTGCAAGCATCAAACAAACAATCAAATATCTTTTAAAGGAAGGACTAAAAAAAGAATGGATTGAACAAATTATTAAAAATTATGGTTTTAGTTCAGATGTCTCTTCAGAATTTGTAGATGAAGCAATTAAGGAACTAAAAGAACTACCAAAGGATCTCAAAGAAATAAAGTTAGGAAATGCTGCCTTAAAGTTGTCTCTTGCAAAAATAGAAGAATCCTTTTCTGATCTTAAAAAGATCTATTCTAAATTATCTGAGCTTCAATCAGTTGTTGATAATCTTTCAAAAAGACAAAAAGAATTAGAAACTCTTTCAGAAATTGCAATTAAAAAGCAATTAAAATCTTTGTCTGGAAAGAATTCACAACTAAACAAACAACTCTCAGAGACTCTAGAAAAACCAATAATCTCAATTGATCTAGAGAAGTTAAAGAAGTTAGGAGAGGATCCAGAAAGAAATGAAATTGTTAATTTTCTATATAATTTAGTTTTACCACATATCAAAAACTATTCAGAAAAAGAGTTAGTGTCTTTACTTTTATATAAAGGTTATTCTTATGAGTTGGTTGAAGATTTGATCTTAAAAATTAAAAATAATAAAAAGAAATTTGGAAAAATTGAAAAGAGTGCTCAAGAAAAAATTATTAGTAAGATTAACCTACTTTATAACTTGTTTTCTAAAAAAGAAAAAGATTGACTAATAATATCTATTTATATATATTTATAGATAGTATATATAATATTTTAATTAAAAAGAGATTATAAGAAATTTAAAAAGAGATTATAAGAAATTTAAAAACAGTAACAAAATAAACAATTATTTTAATTTAATTTAAGCGTGATAAATGTGATTCAAACAAACCTAATATTTTTATTTATTTCAGGAGTCTTTCTTCTAGGTTTTTTTGGAAACCTAATTTTTAGAAAAACAAAAATCTCAGACATTATTTTCTTAATACTTATTGGTTTCTTGTTAGGGTCAGGACTAAACATCATACCAGTTGGAGAACTTAATCTTCTAAAAAGTTTTTCCTCATTTTTTGGTGCCTTAGCTTTAATTATTTTAATGTTTGAAGGTGGACTTCATCTAAAGTTTTTCAAAGTTCTCTCAGAGATTGGAAAGGCTGGACTTTTTACAGTCTTAGGTTTTATTTTAACTGTTGGTTTGTCTTCTGTTATCTTATATTATGCTTTTTCAATTCCATTTATTTATGGTATCCTGGTAGGAGCTGTTGTTGGTGGAACTTCTTCAGCAGTAGTCATTCCATTAATTTCAAGATCAAGTGCTAAAGAAGACACAAAAGTGTTACTTACTTTAGAGTCTGCAATCACTGATGTTTTATGTGTTATTACTGTTATTGCTGTTGTTGACATTATTATTTCTAAGACAGCAAGTGTTCAATTAATTACTCAAAATATATTTAGTGCTTTTGCAATTGCTGCTGTGATTGGTGCTGCAGGTGGAATCTTTTGGTTAAGGATTCTTAGAGACTTTGAACTTGCAAGAGAGTTTGGTTATCTTTTAACTTTATCTTTTTTATTTTTAGTATATATCTTAATTGAGTTTGCAAAAGGAAATGGAGCCTTTGGAGTTTTAATTTTTGGAATTGTTCTTGGTAATGGTTCTCATATTTTAAGTATGTTTAGGATGAAGACTTTCTCAATAAGTAATACCCTTACTCAGTTTCAAGCAGAGATCTCTTTATTTATAAAAGCTTTTTTCTTTATATATCTTGGAATATTAATTGAGATTTCAGATGTTACTTTTAAGATTGTTATAATTGCACTTGTTCTAATTGCCTTTGCTTTACTGTCTAGATTTTTAGTTACAAAGTTATTGTTTAGGAAAAGCAAAGACCCAATCCAATCTAAGTTTGTGATGTCTTTGCATGCTAGGGGTTTAGCTGCTGCTGTTCTTGCAACTTATCCTTTAACTATGGGGCTTGTAGACGAGTATACATTATTAATTTTACCAATTGCTTTTTTGGTAATAATCATAAGTAACATCTCAACAACCATACTGTTCTTTAAAGCAGAGAAAGTTGCTTGTGAACTTAAGTCTCCCGAAGACTCTTTTGAGGGCAGAGATGGTGATTCTGAAAGTGAGGGTGAAAATGATAACAATTCAGATTCAGATTCAGGAAATGAAAATTCTGGAAATAGAAATAGCAATTCCTCTACTTCAGGTTCCTCAAAAGAAGATATTTTTAGTCAATTGAAAAAGAAGTATAGTGATTGAATGCTCTTTTCAAAATTATAAACCAACCCTAACCTTTTAAAAACAATTTGCTTTTTAATTTAATTAGTATGAATAAATATTTTAATTTTTTTAAAGTTTATGTTTCCAATTTCAATTATCTAATTTTTTTAAACATAAATATAATTATTATATAATAAAGGGTAAGATTAATCTCTTTTAAATCTTACCAAAATAAAAAGAGATAAAGATAGGTGTAGAAAAATGTTTTCAAACGAAACAGAAAATGAAATTAAGAAATTTTGGGAAGAAAAACAAATCCCTAAAAAAGTTAGAGAAAAAGAATCTGAAAAATTAGATTACTTTATTGATGGTCCACCCTATGCTTCTGGAAAGCTACATTTAGGAACAGCAATGAACAGAATCCTAAAAGATATAGTTTTTAGATTTAAAAGACAGAAAGGCTATAAGGTCTTAGACATCCCTGGCTTTGATTGTCATGGTGTTCCAATTGAAATGAAAGTTCAAAAGAAACATGATCTAAAATCAAAAGAAGATATTGAAAAATTTGGAATTGAAAATTTTATAAAAGAATGCTATAAGTTTGCAACAGAACATATTGAAGATATGTCTAAAGAGATCTATAATCTTGGACAATGGCTTGATTGGGAAAATCCATACAGAACCTTAGACCAAAAATATATGCAATCTGCCTGGTGGACCTTTAAAAAAGCATATGAAAAAAACTTACTTTACCATGGAAAATATCCAGTCCACATCTGCCCTAGCTGTGAAACCTCAGTATCTTTTAATGAAATTGAACATAAAGACCTAACTGACACCTCAATCTATGTTACCATGCAAGCAGTTGATGATGAAAACCTATACTTTGTAATTTGGACAACAACCCCTTGGACTCTTCCAGCAAACATGGGAATTATGGTCCACCCAAAATACGAATATGTAGAACTAATTTCTAATAATAAAAAATATATAATTGCAAAAGACCTTGTTGAAAAACTAATAATTGAATTTGATCTAAAAGAAAACTATTCCTTAGGAAAAACATACACAGGACAAGACCTTGTTGGAAAAAAGTATAAACCAATCTTAGGGGAGTGGGTTAATCTTTCAAAAGATGATGAAAACAGAGCCTACAGAATAATACCATCAGCAAGATATGTAAACCTAGAGGATGGTTCAGGACTTGTGCATTGTGCCCCAGGACACGGAAAGGAAGACTATCAAGTTGGTTTTGAAAACAATTTACCTTTCTACTCCCCAGTAACAATGACAGGTGTTTATGATGAAACAATCTCCAAGCATTCAGGAAAAAAAGTAAAAGAACTAGACCCATTCATTATTGAATATTTACAAGAAAAGGGATCTTTACTTTCTAAAAAGAAAATAAAGCATAGTTACCCTACCTGTTGGAGATGTCACTCTCCACTATTGCAAGTAGCTTTACCTCAATGGTTTTTAAAAGTTGAAGACCTAAAACCAAGATTACAAGAACTAAATGAAAAGGAAGTAACCTGGTTTCCAACTTGGGGAAAAGACAGATTTAATGATTGGTTAAAGACCCTTTCTGATTGGCCAATCTCAAGAGCAAGATATTGGGGTATACCAATTCCAATTTGGAAGTGTGAAAAATGTAACAAGTTACATGTGTTTGGCTCTCTGCAGGAACTAAAAGAAAAAAACCCAAATGTAGATCTAAACATGGACATCCATAAACCATATATTGATGACGTAGAGATAACTTGTGATTGTGGAAATAAAGTAAAAAGAATACCAGAAGTCTTTGATGTTTGGTTTGACTCTGGAGTTGCATCTTGGGCATCTCTTAACTACCCTTTTAAAAAAGAAAGGTTCGAAAAATATTGGCCTCCAGGAATGAACATTGAAGGAAGTGACCAGATAAGAGGGTGGTGGAATTCACAGATTATTACTTCTGCAATTGTCTTTGATAAAGCTCCGTTCAAGCATATTGCCTTACATGGAATGATTCTAGATGGAGCAAGAAGAAAACTATCAAAATCAGAAGGTAATGATAGACCTTTACAAGAAAGATTTAAGGAATTATCAATTGACTATTACAGATATTATTTTGCAAAAGAATATGATGGCACAGACCTGGTCATGGATGAGTCTAAGTTTAAGGATGTTAAAAGAATCTTTAATCTTTTAGAAAATGTTTTTTCTTTTTTAACCATCTACAATTCCAATATAGATTTTATAGAAACATTTAATGTTGGACAAACAGAGTTGACAACAGAAGACAAATGGATATTATCAAAGTTTCAAACTACACTTTCAGAAAGTTACAACAACTACACAACTGCCAATTTCTCAAAGGTAATTCAAGATGTTGAAAAGTTCATTTTAGAGGACTTAAGTAGAGTGTATGTTAAGCTTTTAAGAAAAAGAAAAGACAAAAATTTAATTTTAAATTATGTTCTTTCCTCAACTCTGTTATTACTTTCTCCAGTAATTCCACATTTTACAGAGTATATGTTTAGAAAGTTTAAAACAACTAAAGAATCAATTCATCTATGTTTACTTCCAGAAGTAAAAGCTGACATGATAGATAAAGATCTAGAGACAAACTTCAATGTTTCTCAAGAAATTGTAACATCTGTTTTATCTTTAAGAGAAGAGGATAAAAAAAGATTAAGATGGTTACTTCCTCATCTAGTTGTTCAAACAGAATCTCCTGAGAAGCTAAAAGATTTTAGATCAATAATCTCTGACATGACAAACATCTCACAAGTTACAATTTCAAAAGAAAAGCCAAGTGGTAATTTCTTATCAAAGGAGATTTCAAAAGAGATAACAGTTCATCTAGACAAAGACATCTCAAAGGACTACAAAGAAATTTGGGAAGTAAGTGAACTTACAAGATTGATACAAGATAAAAGAAAGAAAAGTAATCTAAATCCAAATGACGTAATTGATCTAAAGATATCCTCTGATGATTTGTCTTTCTTAAAAGATAATAAAGAAAAAATAGAAACTGCAACAAGTTCAAATATGAGGATCTTAGATAAACTAGACCCAGAAAATAAATTTAAATTAATTGAAAGAGAAGTTTCTTTTTCTTTCTAATTTTTTTATTTTTAGATTTTTCTTTTTCTCTTTTTTAAAAAATTCCATTTTTCTAATTTTATTAATTTTTCCAAAATTGTTTTTAATTTTTTCATAGTTTTTTTCTTTTTTAAAAGATATGCTTAAATACTTTATTAGCTACTTTTATTTATGCACATAATTTTTTCAATCTTAATTTTAATTTTAAGTTCTTACATAATATTTCTTGCAGGAAAAAGATTTGCAAGTGCTTCCTCTAACCTAGGAGATTACTTAGGTTTACCAAAATCTGTAAAGGGAGCAACCTTTGATGCAGTTTCAAGTTCTCTACCTGAGTTGTTGGTAGCAGTTTACTCTATAATTTTTTTTAAACAATTTGAGTTGGGTTTAGGAACTATAGTTGGTTCCTCTTTGTTTAACTTGTTAGTAATTCCTGCAATTTGTGTTCTAGCTTCTTCAGCAATCTTTAAGGTAAGTGAGAAGGTAGTTTCTAGAGAGGCAATCTTCTATCTAATTTCAATCTTTGTTTTGTCAATGGTTGTCTTTTACTTTAAATCTTGGACAATTGGAATTGCTTTAGTTTTCTTGTTATTCTATGTGTGGTATGTTTCAAACCTTGTTAAGCACACAAAAGAACATAAAAAGACTATTGAGAAAAGAATTAAAATTTCTATGAAAAAAGAGGTTATTACTTTTGTTCTTACCTTGGTGGCAATTGGTGTAGCAACTTACCTTTTAACATCCTCGGCAATTGACATCTCTGTGTTTCTAAACATCAACCCAATTGTAATTGGTTTTACAGTTGTGGCTATGGCAACTTCTCTTCCAGACACAATCATTTCTTATGTTAATGCTAAGAAAGGAGACTTTGATGATGCAATTTCTAATATCTTTGGCTCTAATATTTTTAATATCTTTATAGGCTTAAGCATACCTGTAATTCTTGCAGTTATTTTTGGTTTAAAAGCAAACATTGATTTTGCAAATATTGAGATTATCTTTGCTCTTTTAGGTATTAGTATTTTGGTAATCTATTTATTATTACAGAACTATTCTATAAACAAAAGCCAAGCTTATTTATTTTTATTAATTTATTTACTTTTTAATGCATATGTTATCTATCTTTCCTTTGTTTAAGGTATTTTTAAGAATAATAAGTTGTCTTTAAAAATATTTCCATACATGTTGTATACTTATGATATACCAAACAAAACTTGAAAAATATTATTTAATTTCAAGATATACAGTTTCTATTAAAATTTTCAATTGCCCTTAAAGAGAGGGTAGAAATAATTGTGCTTTTTAAATTATGGTTCTTTTTTTAAATATAATCATAACTATTATATAAATGATAAAAAAGAATAATTAATAAATAAAAATTTATGGAGTTGAAATTAAAATTATGGAATTAAAAAAATTTATAAAAGTAAAAGAGGCCTTAGATAAAAAGGAAGGTCAAGTAAGTCTAAGGGGTTGGGTCTACAGGCAAAGAGCTCAAAAAGATCTAGTGTTTATAACAATAAGAGATGAGAGTGGGATTGTTCAGGCTGTTGTTGACTCTTCAAAGGTTTCTGAAAAAGTTTTTGAAGATGCAAAAAAACTAACCATGGAGTCTTCCTTTAAGCTTACAGGTAAACTAAGAAAGGAAGAGAGATCCCCTCAAGGTTATGAAGTTGATGTTGTGGATCTAGAGATTGTCCAGATTGCAGAAAACTATCCAATTTCTAAAGACTTCTCTGAAGAGTTTCTTTTAGATGTTAGACATTTATGGCTAAGGTCAAGAAAGATGACTTCAATTTTAAAGATAAGATCAACTGTCTTTAAGGCAATTCATGACTTTTTTAGAAAAAAAGACTTCTATGAATATCATTCTCCAATCTTACAATCTGTGCAGTGTGAGGGTGGGTCTAGTCTTTTTAAAGTTGACTACTTTGAAAAACCAGGAGTCTTTCTAGCACAGACTTGGCAACTTTATGCTGAACCTGCAATCTTTTCTTTAGGGAAAATCTATACAATCTCTCCATCATTTAGAGCTGAAAAATCAAAAACTACAAGGCACTTAACAGAATATTGGCATGCTGAGATGGAAGGTGCATGGATAACTTTTGAAGAGTTACAGGATTATGGGGAGCAGTTGATTAAGTCTGTAATAAAGGAAGTTTTAGATAAGAATAAAGAAGACCTAATAATTCTAAAAAGAGATACGAAGATATTAGAGAGTTCTTTAAAGATACCATTTGTAAGAATGACCTATGATGATGCTCTTAAAGTTCTAAAAGAAAAGTTTGATTTTGAGATTTCTTGGGGTAAAGATCTAAGAACAATTGAAGAGGATAAGCTTTCAAGTTTGTACGAAACTTTTGTAATTGTTACAAGATACCCAAAAGTTGTAAAGGCATTCTACATGAAGGAAGACCCAGAAAATAAAGATGTAGTCTTAGGCTTTGACTGTATAGCCCCTGAAGGTTATGGGGAGATTATTGGTGCAAGTCAAAGAGAATCAGATCTAAACAAATTAATTTCTAAACTTAAAGAGCAAGGGGAAGATGCAAGTCAATATAAATTTTACTTAGACACAAGAAGGTATGGTTCAGTTCCTCATTCAGGCTTTGGAATGGGTGTTGAAAGACTTCTATCTTTTATAGTTGGTGCACAGACAATCAAAGACACAATTCCTTTCCCAAGAACAATGGTTAGGTATAAGCCTTAAGTCAAAAGGTATTTTGGCTTTTTCCTTTTTTGCCTTGGTAGCTTAGTGGTTGGAGCAATCGGCTGTTAACCGATAGGTCGCAGGTTCAAATCCTGCCCGAGGCGTTTTTATTTTCAAATATTTTTAAAAATAAAAAATCAATTTTAAAGAGAGTGTTTTTTATGAGAATGTGGATGGTTCCTGTTTCCAAAATGTGCAGAAAACATTTACTTGGAGAGCATGTAGAGATTCATATGCTTGTAGGTACTATTCTTAGAGAAAGATCAATTGAAGGCTACATAAAAAATGACTTGATTGAACCAAAAAGCATCTACAAAAGACATCAAGAAATAGTTGAGGAGATGTTAAAAAGAGGCTATAACCATAACAGTCCTCTTTTAGAGATCAACTTTTCATCAAAGGTAATAAAACCTTATCTAGAGCATAAGGTAGATTCTAAAAAAAGCTATTTAGATTTAATCATAAGATGTAAGGATTGTAGAGATTTAAAATAAGCATTTTCATAAAAATTTAAAAAAAAGAAAAAACTATTCCTGTGTCCACGTAGTTTCATCTTTATTATCATAAAGCACAATTCCTTTCTGTGAGAGCTTAACCCTAATTTGGTCAGCTTCTTCCCATTTCTTTTCCTTTCTTAACTTCTTTCTTTTCTCAATCAGATTAAGAATTTCTTCTCTTGGGATTTGTGGTTTTTTACAAGAGTCATCTTCTTGGCTTTTAAAGCTTAAAAACTTAAATACCAAATTAACTTTGATTAAAAATTCTAAAATTCTTTTTGCTTGTTGAGTAGTGATGCTATTTTTCTCAATCAACTTATTAATTTCCTTTACTAAAAAATGAATTTCTGAAAGAGCCATAGGAGTGTTTAGATCATCATCCATTGCTTTTGAAAAATTAAAGATTGTGTTTTCAATTATTGGTTCTGCAAGTTTACTTTCAGAGGTGTTATCTACATTTTGTAATCTTTTAATAAATGCATTTAGTTTCTTAATTGTGTTTTCTGCATCCTCAACTGCTTTTTTAGTATAATTTTGTGGTTTTCTATAATGCCCAGTGGTTACAAGATATCTTAGGTTTTCAGCAGAGTTGTCTTTTAGAAAGTCTTTAATGGTTATAAAGTTTCCTAGAGACTTACCCATCTTCTTTCCCTCCACCATAAGCATAGAGGTATGCACCCAGTAGTTTACAACCTTATGTTGGTAATATCCAAAATTTTGAGCAATCTCATTTTGATGGTGTGGAAAAACATGCTCAATTCCTCCTCCATGAATATCAAAATTTTCACCTAAATATTTACAACCCATAGTTGAACATTCAAGATGCCATCCAGGGTAACCAACAGACCATGGAGAGTCCCATTTAAGTATGTGGTTGTCATTTGCTTTAATCCATAATGCAAAATCAGAAGCATGTCTTTTATCAGGATCATTTGTAAACCTTGTATTTTTTTCAAGTTCTTCTATGTTTTTTTTAGAAAAAACCCCATAATCCTTAAATTTAGAAATATCATAATAAACATTTCCATTAACCTCATATGCAAACCCATTATTTAACATCTTCTTAATCCAGGACTGCATTTCAATTATGTGAGCAGAAGCTAATGGCTCAACATTTGGTCTTGTAAGTTTAAGTTTGTCAAAAGCCTCCCACATGTTTCTTGTGTACTTTTGAACAAGTTCCATTGGGTGATGATACTTTCTTTCCTTTGCTCTCTTTTCAATCTTATCTTCTTCAAGATCATCTTCTGTAAGGTGTCCAACATCTGTAATGTTTCTAACATAGAAGATATCGTAGTTATGAAAATGTTTAAAATAATTAATTAAGATATCATAGTAGATATACGAAAGAGCATGTCCAATATGCACATCATCATAAACAGTAACTCCACAAACATAAATTTTTAGTTCCTTTTTAGTAACTGGTTTAAAATTTTCTTTCTTTCTTGTAAGTGTGTTATATATTTTTAGAGTCATGTTATGTTTCACAATTAATGTTTTATTTTTTTAATTTAATTATAATATATTTAATATTGTAAATACTTATAAATTGTGCTGTTTTTTAAAAAAAAGCTTATAATTTACTTAAAGGAGTTAATTGTTTGTAGGTTTTTCTTAAAAGTTAAATTTATTAAATTAACCATATACTATATAAATAATTTGTTTATAATATATTTAATTAATTATAAATTAATTAACTGTTAATAATGTTATTTTTAAAAAATAAAGGAAATATTATTGGTGTTTTTGAATGGAAAAGAAAAGAGATGTAATTAAGTTGAATAAGATTATTTTAATAGGAGTTGTGTTTTCCTTTTTATTAATGTTTATGGTTGGAAATATTTCTTCTCAAGAGACTGATGATTTTGGATTAAAAATAAGCAAAGTTTCTGTAAATAAAGATGGAAATTTAGATGTAATGATTGAAAGAAATGATGGAATTAAAGCTAAAGATATAACTTGTGTAAGTGTCTTTTCAAAAGAAGAGTTTGATAAAGCAAATCTAGATGAATTTATGTCTCTTTTATTGCATGATAGAAAAAAATCTTATAGCCTTGAGGATATTCAAAATGATCTTAAATTTAAAGGTATTGATTTAGATTTTAAAAGTTTTTTTGAAAATTCAGATAATTTAAATCATTCTAGAAACATCTTTCCAAAAGATATGGTTTTTCCAGTAGAAATTAAGATTCCAAATTCAGACTTTAGATATCTTTATATGTATTGTGTTAGTTATTTAGATGATTCTAAAGCTGACTGGATGGGAAATAGGTATGATCAAAGTATTACTCCTGAATTAAAAGGGGCATTGAAAAATATGTATTCAAAATATAAAACTTCTGAATTTTTTAGAGGTAGTATATTTTTTTTTGATCTGTTTAGAACTGAAAAATATATTTTTTTAGAACCTAATTTAGAAACCTCAAGTTATTTCTTAGATTTAGCCGAAAGTAAAGCAGAGGTCTTAACTAATGTAGATACAACTCCTACTGTTATAGCTGATGTTTCAGCAAATCTAACTATTTCAAATTCTATCTCAGATTTAACCATGTCTCCAGAATCTCTTCTTATTGCAGGAAAATCTTCACAAGATTATGTTTGTGTAGATCATATTTGTTATATTAACAAAAATGAAAGTGACAAAATAGATGTTAACATTTCTTTCTTAGTAAATAATGTGACCTCTAAAGATATTTATGTAACCTCCTCTTTAAAGGACAATTCATCTTTTCTAAAAAATTCAATTTATAATAAACTTAATAATGCTAGTTCTAAACATGTTTTCAATTTTAATATTGGAGATAATTTAACTTCTGTTGAAAACATTCAAGATGGCAATGTAATTTCATTTACAGGTAGTTTAAAAGATAAAATCTATTTAGTTACAATTGCAGATTATAATAAAGGTGGAAGTCCAACTGTTACTGACTTTTCAGGATTAAAAATAAATAACAACAGCCAAGTAACCTACCAAATATTAACTGAAGATAATTTCTTACAAGATCCAAATTATGAACTTGATTATTATTACCTAGTTCCTGTTGAAAAGAACAATTATAATAAACTATTAATCTATCTTTCAAATAAAAAAATACTTAATTTCTTTTGTGAAGATTGTTTACCAAATTGGTTATTCTATGAAAAAGATGTTGTTAGAGCTGAACAAACAATTGATCTTAAAGATGTTGAAATAATTCCAGAAGATACTGCTTCTGAAGGTATTACTGCTATTAATTTAGATCCTGATTTTTCTGATCAAATTACTATAAATAATCCACTTAAAGTGTATATTAGTGTTAATTACTTACAATTTTTAATTGATCAATTAGATATTTTTGATTTAGATGAGAAACATAAAGCCACAAATGGTTATGGAAATGAATATGATGACAATTCTTATCGTGAAATTTTATGGGATCTAATTTCAAAAAAATATGCAGAATTTTGCACAGATACTCCAAATTTAAATTATCCTAAACTTTTTGAAGTTGGAAAAGACTTTGGTTTTTCAGATGAAGAGATGGCACAATTTTGGGCAATTGTAACTCAAGAATCTTCCTTTGGAAAGAGTACTATTTCAAAAGGCACTGAATCATCATATGGTATGGCTCAAATAAATTATGATGTTTGGTGTTCTGGTAATGGAAAGATAAACGGTTATAATCAATTAAAAGACTATTTTCCAAATAGTATTGTATCTAATCAAACAGATTATGATACTCTCTGTGACAATATAAAAAATAATAAAGAAGCTGATAAAGATCAAACCTATTCTTTACAATTTGGAGCAGCAGTCTATAAGGCTTACAGAGATAAAGTAATTGGTACAACAAATGATTTTCCAAGGGAAGCTTTTAAAACCTATGATCATAAAGATGCAATTGATGCAATGTTTGCAATTGGATATAAATATAATTCTCCAAATAAAGGATTTAATATAAATAAAAAATATACTTTAGAAAGTTCTGGAAACAGTTCCAATTTTAATAATATTTATTTACCTGTAACTACAACTTTCCAAACTGTTACAAAGTTAGCAAATTATCTTGTATACAAGAAAATAATGTTTGATATTAATACTTTACAAGATGAAGATTTAGATAATTGTATAAAGCTTCAAATTAAAAATAACTATAGTAAATTTAGTGCCACATATCCAACAATTCCATTTTTAAAAATGGAATTTTCTACTCCTGGGTCATCAGCAGTAGATACTACAAATTTAAGTTCTTCTGAAATTGGACCAAAAATCTTAGAAAACGCAGAAAAATATTTAGGTGAGAAATATGTTTCTGGTGGAAGAAAAGGATATTATGATAAAGATGGTGTTGACTGTATTGGTCTACAATATCTTGCATTAAGAGATACTAGTCTTCTAAATAACAAACCACAATTTAATTTTCAAGGAATTCCACAAACTATAGAAGCAAAGAAGGTTTTTAGTTGGGGAGGAACAATTTTAGAATATGTTGCTGATGAAAAATTCGTAATTGAATATTCTTCTGATATAGATTATCTTCAACCAGGAGACTTTTTGTATTTTGATTATTCTCATGCTGGTATTTATAAAGGTTATAACTCTCAAACAAAGAAACATGAGTTTATACATGCAAACACAATTAATAGTGCTAACCAACAAGTAAATACAGTTTTTTATGATAATATAGAAGATAAACTTAAAATTACTAACACCCAGAATAAAGTTCAAAAGTTATCTTCCCCAATTTATGTAGGGAGAATAACTAATAATGATTTTGGTTCAATTAAAGATCTAGCAAGGTATATTGACCAAGATAATGATGGTGATTGGAATGATAATAAAATTGATGATTTATATACATTAGATAATACAGACTATTTTGATAGCTCAAATCAACAATTTGGTTTTGAAAGTGCATTGTTAAAAGGCTGTATTTTGACAACAATTGGAAAATTAAGTTTTAATGAAACTAAATCTTCTGATGAAATTCAAAATATAACACTAACTAAAAAAGATATTCGTGCATTAAATGCTTTAAGTTGTTCTAAAACAGTTCCAAAATACCAAGAATTTAATTCTTTAAAAGGTTTAGAATTTTTTAAAAATTTAAGAGTTTTAGATCTAAGTGGTTCAAAAATTAATAATTCCAGTATAATTGATATAATTAATTTAAAAGAATTAAGAGAATTAGATCTAAGTAATACAAATATAAAACTAAGTTCAGACCTTTCTGAATTAGCATATCTTTCTAATAGTAGTTATTTCCCAAATTTAAATTATTTAACTTTAGATGATAGTTTTAAAGATACTCAAATAGTTAATGAGATCAAAAATATCCATCCAGGAATTGTTATAGAGTTTAAGTAATTTAATTTTTTTATAATTTTAAAATATTACTATACAAAAAAAATAAAACTTATTATTATGAATAAAAAAATCATCTGCCTAGGAATAGAGTCAACAGCTCATACCCTAGGAATAGGAATTATTGATTCTAAAGGTAAAGTATATACTAACTCTAAAAGACAATATGTTCAGAAAGACACAGTATCTGGCATAAAACCCTATGATGCAGCTCAATTTCATTACCAAAATTCTATAGATCTTCTTAAAGAGGCACTAGAGGATGCCAAATTGACTATGAAAGACATACATGTAATCTCCTTCTCAAAAAGTCCAGGGCTTGGTCCTTGCTTGGTTGTTGGTGCAACTTTTGCAAGAACTTTAGCAATCAAATATAATAAACCAATTGTAGGTGTCAATCATTGTGTTGCTCATTTAGAGATTGGAAAAACTTTAATGAAAGCAAAAGATCCACTTTTTATTTACACTTCAGGAGCAAACACCCAAATTATTGCAAGAGATGACAACAGATATAAGATTTTAGGAGAAACTCTAGATATTGGTCTTGGAAACTTATTTGATTCTTTTGCAAGAGATCTAGGTTATGGTTTTCCAGGTGGTCCAATCTTAGATCAAATTTATTTTAAATCAAATAATTATCTTGATATCTTACCATACTCTGTAAAAGGCATGGACATTGTCTATTCAGGACTATTAACCTCCAGTCAGAAGTTGATTGGCAAATATAAAAATGAAGATCTAGTTTATTCCTTTATGCACACAGCCTATGCCATGCTTTTAGAGGTGTGTGAAAGAGCAATTTCCTACACTAATAAAAAAGAAATTATGGTTATTGGTGGTGTTGCTGCTTCAAAGGCCTTAAAGGAGATGTTAACTGCTTTTTCAAAAGAGAGAAAAGTAAAGCTTTTCATCCCTCCAGTCTCAGCATGCTTAGACAATGGCTTAATGATTGCTGATCTAGGCTTAAAAGAGTATCTTTCAAATGGAGGTCAACAACTAAAAGACACAACAATTGACCCAACAGAGAGAACAGATCAAGTAATAATTTCATGGTAATTTTTAAAGTTTTTCCTTTTTAAAAAAGGAAAAATTGTTTGTTTCTAGAACTATAAAAATAGTTCTTTTTCTTCACATTTCCAATGGTAAAAAATAGTGTAGATTATAAGCTTTCAAGATAAAAGCCATGTATTTTTAAACTTATTTGTGTAACCTTATATAAGATAATATATATCTAAAAATTATGTTTTAAAATAAAAAAGGGATCAATATGGAATATGTATTTAGAATTATAAAAAAAGTAACTGACATGGAAAGACCAACCAGAAACACAGAAGAAATCTTAAAAGTATATGTGGAGAAAGGAGAAACTTTCCAAGATGATGGGAAAAATGGTCATGTTTTCAAATTACTTTCAGGAGATTCAAGAAGTGTAATGCTTGAGTATGATAGAGAGTATCTTGTGAAAAATGAACACAAAGCCTATGAGTATGTAACAAACTTAGCAGTAAATGAATCTAAACAAATTACTTCTATGTGGAGTAGGTTACAAACAACAATAACAATTACTTATCTTGGTGTTGAAGGAGATATTTCTTCTTCTCAAAACAATTTAAAAGAAGAAGTCAATTTAGAAGAAGATAATTAATTTTAATTTAATTTTAATTTTTTCTCTAAATTAAAAATGTGAGTAAATCTGCAAATCTGCAAATCTAAAAATCTATAAATTAAAGAATTTAAAAAACAAAAAAAGAAATTTATAATATATGTACAAACAAATAATAATTGTTAGAAATGACCTAAAGATGGGCAAAGGCAAGATTGCAGCACAAGCTTCTCATGCCTCTCTTTCTGCTTATCTTTTAGCTTCTAAAAAGACTCCTCAGATAACATCCAATTGGCTAGAGTTTGGACAGAAAAAAGTAGTCTTAAAGATTGATTCAAAAAAAGAACTATTACTTTTGTTTGAAGACATTAAAAACATCTTTCCATGTGCTTTAATTAAGGATGCTGGCTTAACCCAATTAGCTCAAACTGACATAACCTGTTTGGGAATCGGACCTATCAAAGAAATTGAAATTGATAGGTTTACAAAAAAATATAAGTTGTTGTAAAAGATATGGTTTCTAAAGATCCACTTACTTATAAAGTTTACAATTTTGAAAGTGTAATTGATGAGAAATTAGTTAAAGACTTTATAAATGTTTATTCTTACTTTAATGCTAGTAATCCAACCATAAGCAGTATTAATGATTTAACTTCCTTTTTACAAAAAAAATTAAGATCTAAAAACTATAGACTATTTATAGCTTATAAAGATAATGTTTCTTGTGCTTTTTTAGAAGGGAAACTTAAAGATAATTCTTCTTTCCATATTGACCTGTTTAAGGTAAAGGAAGATTCTAAAAATAAAAAAAATAACTACAGAAATCAAAAAATTGGAAAAAAGCTATTTTTTCATGCTGTTTCTTACCTAAGTTCTAAAGAAAATATTTCACACTTCCCAATCTCCTCTGTAGTCTTAGATCCTAAGGTGTATGGGATTAGGGAAGACTTTATAAAAAGAAAAAACACCTCTAAAAGAATAAGCTATACTTCTAAAAAATACAGCATCTCTGCAATTAGGAAAAAATTAAAATAATTATTAAAAATAAAAATTAAAGTCAAAAAATAAAAAGATTCAAAATAAATCTAAATAATAAAAAATCTAAAAAGGAAAAGTGTAAACAAAAAAAGAAATTAAAAATATAAAGAGACTTACATCTTCCTTTCCTTAATTTCATCTAAAGCCTTGATTGCTTGTTCATAAAGTACTCTATTTTTTAGTCCCTTTTCTTTTGCCATTTCTCTTTTAAGAGAATTAATTATATCTTCTAATTCTAAGTACATTTGTTAATCACAATTGCTCTATATCTAATATATAATATATATACAATAACCTTTTTAAGTAGAAACTTATTTAAGACTTTTAAGAAATTCTTCAAAGATTTTACCATTTTCTATAATTTCTTCTTTTTTAATAGAATATGCTTTTTTTGTTTTATTTAATAAAGAATAATGTAAAAAATACCACTTATTCTTTCCAAGCCTCCAAGCAATATAAGATTTTAATCCTGAAGTTTCTTCCCAAATTTTTAATTCCTCAATTTGAGATTCTTTAATATTCAAATACAATCCTTTCTTTGTCTTACACTCAATTGAAACACCATTACCCTTCTTAATTGCAATCAGGTCAGGGCAAGGTAAGCTACTTGATCCAGAACCAGCTACCCTAAGAACAGCAAAACCTTTATTATATAACTCTAAAAGAAGTTCTCTTTCAGCATTTGAGCCTTTTTTCTTATTTTTCATCATTTCCATCAAATTTAGTTAATTTATAAATCTTTTGTTACATAATATAATATACAATAATTAAATTATAAATATTTTATTTTTATAATATAAAATTTAATATAACTTAAATAATAAGACAAGTATAATATATAAAGATTCCTGTAATTTACAAGAAAGTAATGTGATTTTAGGGTCTTTTAAAGAAAAACAATTTAAAGTATAAAAGAAAAACAGTTTATTTTTAATAAAATTAATTTTTAAAAGTTTTATGAATTCATTACAATTAAAGAAAGGAGATGTGATTTTTCTTCAAGTTATCGCTAATGCAAAGGAAAGTGAGTTAACTTATAAAGATGGAATTTATAAGATACGACTAAAGTCAAAGGCATTAAAGGGACAAGCAAATAATGAATTAAAAGATTATTTTAAGAAGTTAGGTTACAATATTGAAATTATAAAAGGTCAAAAAAATAAACATAAAATAATAAAAATAAACTAAAGATTTATACTTTTTCTTTAAAAGAACAAAAGATTACTATTCTTGTACTTTATATGTGTCTTTTTACATATAAAAAATTAAAATAGGATGTGATCTTATATGGGTAAAACCTACTTAGAGACAATCAAATATATGATAGTTGCAGACTTTGAAGTTGAGGGATTAGTTGAAAGACCAGATGTTATTGGTGCTATCTTTGGACAATCAGAAGGTCTGTTAGGCTCTCAATTGGACATTAAAGAATTACAACAAAATGGTAAGATTGGAAGAATAGAAATTACAGTTAACCATTCAAACAACAAAACAAACGGAACTTTAAAACTACCTTGCTCTTTGTCAATGGTTGAAACAGCAATCATTGCAGCCTCAATTGAATCAATTGACAAGGTTGGTCCGTGTGACACTTCTTTTAAAATTAAACAAATTGAAGACACTAGAGGTCTAAAAAGAAAACAAATTAAAGACAGAGCAATTGATCTTTTAGGAAAGTTAATGCAAGAGGAGATTCCAGACACTAGAGAGTTGATGGATGAGATTACAGATTCCTTTAAGACAAGAGACATAATTTTGTATGGTCCAGAGAAACTACCTTCAGGTCCAACTATTGAAAATTCTAAAGAAGTTACTATTGTGGAGGGTAGAGCAGATGTTATTAACATGTTAAAATATGGATTTACAAACATTATTTCTACTGGAGGAGCAAGAGTTCCAAAAACCTTAGCAGACATTGTTAAAGATAAAGTTGTTACTTTGTTTTTAGATGGAGATAGAGGTGCAGAAATACAGCAAGCTCAACTTCTAAAAGCAATAAGAGTTGATTATGTTGCTAGAGCTCCAGATGGTAAAGAAGTTGAAGAATTAACACAAAAGGAAATTAATCAAGCACTTAGAAGAAAAATAAAAGCTAGTTATTTAGAGTCTTCTTCAAGACCAAGACAACCAGGATTAATTAAGAATACAAAATTTTCTGTAACTCATGAACATAAGTTCAAAAACCAACAATTCCCAAAATCAACCTTTACCCCTACTAGGGTAAATGAGCCTAAAAAAACTGATGATTCTTTTTCAAGTATGCTTTCAAGCATTCCAAATGTTGAGAGGGTAGATGTTGATAAACAAGGCGGTTCTTCTTTTGAACAAAGACAAAACAATAGACACAATTCCAATAACCAAAATAGAGATAGAAATTTTAATAGAAATTCTAACTTTAGACAAAATCAAAGTAGATCAACAAATAACCAATTTAAACCAAGAGACTATAATCAAAGTTCTTCAGGTGGTAGGGTAAACAACTATGCAGATTCTTCAAAAGGTAATTTAAATAATCAAAACAAAGTATATAGCGATTCAAAAGCAGTTGAGGAAAAGATTACAGACTTAAAAAAACAAATAACTTTAAAACAAAAAGTTGAGGATGCAATTAAGAAATTAAATATTACTAGCAGACCAGAACAGATTAGAGTTTCTAAAAGAGAAGATAGTCTAAGTCCATTAACTAGCAAACAAGAAGCTAACACAGTTACAAGCCAAGCTCAAAGTAAGGTAGACTCTAAAGATAACCAAGAAACACAGAAACAAAAAACCCCTGAGAAAAAAGAGCTCCCAAAAAAGCCAATAGTTTTACCAAAATTGACTGAAAAAATTTCTAAAAACTTTATTAAGATTTTAGAAGAAGTGGATGGAAAAAACACTTCCAGAATTTTAAATGAGAAGTTTAGAAGAATTGGTAGTTCAAAAAATTCTGATCTAGAGTATAAATTGAAAGGCTTTAAACAAAATAAGATTTTTGCAGTTGTCACTGATAAAGATCCAGATGCAGATTTTATAAATTTGTGTAAAGAAAAAGGTGTTTTGTTTTTGGTTGTTCCTAAATCTAAAATAAAAGAAGACAAAGAAATAAACATTGTAACTTACAATGATTTAAAAAAATAAATAAAAAAGAAGATTTATTTTTTCTTCTTTTTTCTAACAACTCTTTTTGTGCTTTTAATAACTGGTTTTACAATTGCCTTTTCTTCTCTTTTCTTAATAGTTCTAGCTTGGAAGATAAAGTCTCCAACTATTATTAACAACACAGCAAGTAGTACTTCTATAATTTCTTTAATATATACTTTAAGATATTGTCCAGTACTTAATTCAACTTGGTTAGATCTAATTACAACATTTAACCCGTCAGATACATTTGCTTTACAAGTATCAATTACGCTTGGATCAAATTTAGATACTTCAATACAAGCCTTGTATTCCTGAATAAATTCAACATCATTAAATATATTTACTACAGAAAGTAATAGAAAGAATATTCCAAAAACGAATATAAAAGCACCAACTATTTTTGTTAAATACATTTTATTTTCTGACATTCTTAAATCACCTTTTTTTAATTAAAATTTTATAATTATATATAACAAATTGTTTATTTAAATCTTTTCTTTTTTATAGTTTTTAGAAGATTATATAAAAAGTGAAATATTTGTTATATAAGTTAAGTTGATAGGTTATTATTTGGTGTGCTCATGTAATTTTAATACCAATTAATAATAAAGACAAAAATATATTATTATAGTATTTTTTAAACAAATTCCAATTGTGCAGGGTTCTGTAAGCTATCAATATTTACAATCAGTTTCTATTTCATAGTCATCAAACACACTAACCCAAACCCCATAAAAGTCAACTTAATCCTAAAATTCTTACCTCGTCTAAAAATAACAAAAAATAGCTTTTAAAAGAACTAATTTTAATAATTTTTAAAAAAGAAAACCAAGATTTTTACAAATACTAAATATTATATAGTTTTTGTTATATAATATAAGTATGTCAGATGATAAAAATTCAAAAATAGAGATCTCATATAATGATCTAGTTAAACAAATAATTGATGCATTTACTAGAAAAGACTTAGAAAAGTTACATATTTTAGAAAACCAAGCAATAGAAAATGCAGTTATGGCTTATGATAGATTATTTGCAGAGATTGGAATTGCAATCTATGGAATTAGAAAATTAGATTCAAAAATGCACATCTCTTCTAAAGAGTCTTGGGTAAACAATTCTAAGGAGATTTTAAAAATACTACATTCTTTTTTAGAAACAGAGAATGTTGAACAAAAGAAAATAAACATTTCAAAAGTAATTCAAATTATAAAAGACACAGACAAACAACTTGGAAGATATGTTACCCATGTAATTTCAGATGCAAGTGTAAAATTAGCTTCTTCTGCTTATGCTTTTGGATTGTCAGCTTCTCAAGCTTCTTCTTTATTTAATTGTGATAAAGAGCAATTAATGAATTATTTAGGTGCAACAAAAATGTCTGATGAAGACAAACAATTTAAAAGTATAAAAGAGAGATTACATCTTTTAGAAGTGATGTCAAAGAATGATAAAATATGAAAATAGTTTTTGATTCAGGAGTGTTAATTAGTTTCTCAGAAACATGCTTTTTATCTTTATTTAAAGGTTTAAGAGACAATCTAGGGGAATTTATAATTACTAAAAATGTAAAATATGAGGTGATTGATAGACCCAAAAATGTTATGAGATTTAAATTAAGTTCAATTAGAATTGACGAACAGCTAATGGGTGGAATTTTTACAGTTGCACAAGGCAGTAAAGAGCTAGATAAGGTTACTAAGAAAATAATAGAATTAACAAACAACATGTTCTATGTTAGAGGAAAACCAATTAAGATAATTCAGATTGGGGAAGCTGAAAGTCTAGCTTTAATAGGGCTTACAGAAGCAAGTTATTTAGCAGTTGATGAGAGAACAACAAGGATGTTGATTGAAGAGCCTTATGCTTTACTTTCTATTTTTAAAAGAAAATATAATACTGGTAATATTAATTTTGATAAAAATAAATATCTAAAATTTAAAGAAATTATTGGAAATGTTCAGTCTGTAAGGTCTGTTGATCTTTTTTCATATGCTTATAAGAATAATTTAATAACAGATGTTTACAAGGACAAAGATGCTTTAAAAGCAGTTTTATATGCTTTAAAGTTTAAGGGTTGTGCAGTTTCTTTTGAAGAAATTAATCAATATGTTTCTGAAATGTAAAATGATTGCTTATGAAAATTATAAAAAAAGATAATAACTATATTTTAAAAGGTAATGAGAGTGAGATTGGTTTAGTTGATAGATTAGAAGGTATTGAGTTAGATGTTATAGAAGTTAATGAGGTTGTTTTTGTTTTATCTAAAGTAATTTCTAAAAACAAAACAAAAGACTTAGATAATTTTAGAAGTTCTTTTGAAAAAGGAAAAGACTTTGAAAAAGGAAAAGACTCTCTTCTAGAAGTTAAAGATAAGATTTTACAGATCCTAAATAATAGAGACATCTCTGTAAAGGACAAAGTTGAGGGTAGATTTGAAAAATTGTTTTTAAGAGATGTAGATTTACCAATTTTCAAAAAAATGATTAAAGATAATGAGATAATTTTATTTAAATTATCCCAAAAATATAAAAGAAATATCTATAAGGTTAATGAGGGTTTAGAAGATTTAAAAGAACCTGCACATGAGGAAGTTAACTTTAAAGAGCCAATTTCTAAAATTAACACTTATGATGAAATAAATTTTAAAAAAAATGCCATAGATAAAACTAATGGTAATAAAACCAATTCTGATAGTAATTCCAAAAGTAATACCAACAATTTAGACTTTAAAACTGCTGATGACTACAAAGACTCATTTTCTTTCTTTGACAACAACCAATACATAATAATTAAAAACCAAAACCTAGCTTTACACTTTTCAGAAAAATATAAAGAAAAAATTAAGAATAACGAGATTGTTGGGCTTAAGTCTTTTGATGGCAACTACTATGTTATTTCTTTTGAGTTACTTTCAGAAATTAAAAATAAGATTTTAAATTTAAAAATGTCTTCAACTTTTAATATTGAGGAACTTTCAAGCAAATTAAGTTTAGATAAAGATGTTACAAAAATAACCTTAGAAATATTAAAGGAAGAGTGTTTAGTTATTGAAAAGAAAAAAAATCTTTTTCAATTTGTTTAAATAAAGAGGATGTGAAGATAAGATGGATATTATAACAATTATTTTATTGTGTGCAATTGGTGTTTTTGTTATTGGAAATATTTTAGTTTCAATTATGCTTAAAAGAACAAAACAAACTTTATCTTTTGGAAATTCCTATAATGCAAAAATAGATGTTTTAAAATCAAAGATAGATGTTTTAAACAACAGAGTTACAAGATTAGAAGCAAATCTTAAGAAATAGGCTCAGCCCGCCCATCTATCATCATAAAATCAGCAGGTGTTCAAATTATCATCATTGCCATAAATATATATTGCTTAGAAAGCTTTTTATTCTGTAACCATAAGCTTTAAAAAAAGTATGAGCTTAATAAATTATAGTGTTTGTTATGAATATACCATTGATTGTTCAAGAGTTACTTAAGAGAGTAAAAGAAGAGCAGATAATCTCTATTTGTGCTTTTGAAAAAGATATTGAACTGATTGATGAGTTAGTAAAGATTTTAATTATTGAAAAAAAGAACCTCTTTTTTGTACCAATCAATTCAAGGCAAGCAAAACAATTAAGTGATCTTGGTCAAAAGACAATCTCCTTAAACGATAGAGAAATTGACGTTGCTATAGAGTTTGTGGATGGTGTTGATCAATATTATAATTTTTTTAAGAAGAAAACAAATTCTTTTATAAGGGATAAGATGATAAGTCAATCTGCTCTAAACCTAATTGTTGTTGTTAACAATCACAATTTTAAAGAAGAAATAGATTCTGATATTTATGTTGAGATTAGTTCTTTTGCTTGGCAGAGAACAATTTCTAATCTTCAAAGTTATGGGCTTGCAAGAATTGTAAGTGATGTTGATGGTAATTTTTTTAAAACAGAAATGGGTCATTATTTAGCAAGAATAACAATTGATAAGAACATAATTCTTGAGGACTTTGAATATTCTGTAAGAAACATTCCTGGAGTTTTAGAGACTGGTTTATTTTTGGGTTTAGCAGACACAATTTTTGTGTACTTTGAGGAAGAGAACAGATTAGAGATTAAGACAAGAGCTAAATAATTTATAATTAGAGGACAATTTTTAATTTAAAAGCATGATTTCTAATTTAAAGTGTGGTTTGTGATAAGTAGAATTTGATTTTCAATTAGATGAGTGGGTTTTTCAATTTGAAGAGTAGCTTCTAATTAGAAGAGTAGTTTTTAATTTAGAAATATATATAAATAATTTGTTTCTAAAATATATAGATCTTATTTTTAAAAACAAGTAAAATATTGTGCCTCGGTAGCTTAGTGGTTAAAGCGCCAGACTCATAATCTGGAGACCGCCAGTCCGACTCTGGCTCGAGGCACTTCTAGTTTATAGAATAATTAATTTTCATATTATATTCAACTAATTATTTTCAATTAAATATGTTTCTATATTAAATACACATATAGTTTTAAATAAAAGAAAAATATATGAACAAGAAGTTTTGGTGGGTAATTATTGCGATAGTTATTGTCATAACTGTATTTTTAGTTGTCAATTTTAATTCTAATCGTTCTCGGGTATCTGACAATTTATCTTGTGAGATTACTTTTGAATTTTATAAATTAAATTATTGCGAAACAGATTCTGATTGTCTTATTGGCTGTTCAAGTACATTGCACCCTTGTTGAGAACTACACTTTTATAATAAGTATGAAGATTTATCTAATTTAAATGGGTTATTTGAAAAATGCTGAATGCTTAAAAAAGATTTATATCAAATTGTTTGTTTTGTAAATACCTGTTATGATTTTGAGAATGGTAATTTTAATGATGTTAATATAAGTTGTGTAAATAATATTTGTTTTTCTAATAGTGATAATAAACATTATTTTAGGAGTGAGGATATAATTTGTTCGAAATAATTTAAGAATAATTATTTTACTTTTTTAATAATATCTTTTTGTATATAAAATGTGTTATTTTTTCTAGAGAGATCAACTAATCAGACATTATTTTTGTATAGTATTTTTTTAAGATAAAAGGTTAACTACTACAAAACATAGCAAGTTTCTTAAATTAATTGGTAGCTATTAATATATTTAATTTATAGCCTGACAAACATGAAGAAACTAAAAAGATTATTTAGATTGGAAAGAATTGTATTTTACCCAGTATTATTTATAAGTAGTATTCTTATTTTTTTAATTGGCTTATTGTTAATAAAATTACTGTTTGGTAATTGTAGTGGCATGAGTTGTATTACAACAGGAATTTTTATTTCATTTTTATTATTTGGAGTAGTTATTGCCTTAGTTGTTAGTAATATATTTTTAGTTATTAAATACGAAGCAAAGAACAAAAACAATAATAAACAAAAAAACATATTAACTATTTACATTGTTGTTGTTTCACTATTGATTTTGGCATTATTTTATGGTCCAACCATAACTGATAAATATTATAAAATCAAATATGATAAATTTCAATCAGATTATGAACTTGCTATGGAGGAAGCTGCAAAAAATAGTGATATAGGCGCTTGTATAAAAGAAGTAGAAAAAACATATTCTAAAAACTATTGTGTTTCTGAATATGAGTATTGTAGAAACATATGTGACAAATATTTTGGGATTTATCTATCTAAATTTGCAATAGATAATAATGATAGTGATCTTTGTAATGATAACATCTATTGTTTTTATGAATTTGGGAAAAGTACATTAGATGTAAATTATTGTTTAAAAGTAACTGATAATTATTTTAAGAATGAGTGTATTTTAACTGTTGCCAGCAATAAAAAAGAACTTAACTTTTGTAACTACTTTGAAAAAAATGAAGATAAACAAAATTGTTTCTCTTTAGTATTAACTTATATTTCAAAAAATACAAAAATTAAAGATGCATCAATTTGTTCAAAGATTGAAGATATAATTGCAAAAGAAAATTGTATTATCCAATATTCTAATAATTTTGATGATTGTTATTCTTTAACTTTAAGTGGTAATAAAGACAAGTGTATAAATGGATTATCTAGCCGTATAAAAAATAATCCAGATAATTATGGAAATACAACAGACAAAGATACAAGTCATTGTTTAGATATTAATTCAGTAGGAGAGAGTAATATAATTATTAGAGATAACTGTATAAAAAATTTAGCAAAAACAATTGATGAGTGTGATTGGATATCTAGTAAATATACGAAAATAGATTGTTACAAGTCAATTGCTGTAAATAAAAATGATGCAAATATTTGCATGTTAATGTATGATATTCCTGATTTTACTGAATCTGATATAACTTCTGTTCGGAGTTGTTTATATTCTATTTTAATTATAAAAATAGAAGACTGTAAAAAATATTCTGATTTCTTTATAACACAAGATGATATAGACGAATGTGTTAAGAGAGTTGCAATATCATATTTCGATTTAGAGGCATGTAATGAAATTGTTTCTCAAGAAATTAAAGATGAATGCGAATCAAATATTAATTCCTTTTTAAAAAAGAATAAAAAATTTAAAATTTATAGATGAAAATTATTTTTAACTATATATTTAAAACTAATAGAAACTCATCACTTAAAAATGTATTAATTATTTTTGATGGATGACTGTATATGTTTTTAAATTTAGTAATAATTACTTGAAATCAAGAGTCAATGCTTTTTTAAACTAATATTTTTTAGTTTAAACAAATTATTTTTACAATTTCTTCTTCTTTAAAAGTAAAGAGTTTGTTACAACACTCACACTACTTAAAGCCATTGCTCCTCCAGCAATTATTGGAGATAAAAGCCAACCTGTAGACATATAAAGAACACCTCCTGCAATTGGTATTCCAATAACATTATAGAAAAGTGCCCAAAACATGTTCTGCTTTATTTTTCGCATAGTTTGCTTTGATAGTTTAATGGCTTTTGCAACATCTAGCAGATCATTTTTCATAAGAACAATGTTTCCAGTTTCCATTGCAACATCGGTCCCACTTCCCATTGCTATTCCTATGTCTGCCTGGGCAAGAGCTGGTGAGTCATTTATTCCATCTCCAACCATCCCAACTTTATAAGTTCCATTCTGTTGAAGCTTTTTAATATAATTTGCTTTTTCTTCAGGAAGAACCTCTGAGAAGATATTTTCAATCCCAACTTGTTTAGCAATAGCTTTAGCTGTTCTATCATTATCTCCTGTTATCATGTAAGGTATTATTCCTAACTTTTTAAGTTCTAAAACGGCCTTTGGAGAAGACTCCTTAATAATATCTGCTACTGCTATAATTCCAAGTATCTTTTGTTCATTACACAGAATCATCACAGTCTTACCTTGTGTTTCAAGTTCTTGTATTTTTTCTAAAAACATATTATCTTGGACACTTTGTTGGGTCATAAGTTTCATATTTCCAAAGTAATATGTTTTATTATCTAAATTTGCTTTTACCCCATAACCAGGAATTGCTTTAAAGTTAGTTGTATTTTTAAAATTTATTTTATCTTTTCCATAATTAACAATTGCTTCTGCAAGAGGGTGCTCAGAATGTTTTTCAATGCTTGCTACAATTTCTAAAAATAAATTGTTTGATATTTTCTTGTCTGTTAAGATATCAGTAACAACTGGTTTTCCAACTGTTAAGGTTCCAGTTTTATCAAACACCATATACTTCAATTTATGAGCAGTTTCTAAAGCTTCTCCCCCCTTAATCAAAATTCCATGTTCTGCACCTTTCCCAGTTCCAACCATTATTGCTGTTGGTGTGGCAAGGCCTAAGGCACAAGGGCAAGCAATAACTAAGATCCCAACTGAAATAAGTATAGAAAAACTTAAAGTTTGACCTATTATTAAATACCAAATAAGACCAGACATTAAAGCAACACCAATAACAATTGGAACAAAGTAGGAAGAAATGTAATCTGCAAATCTCTGGATTGGTGCTTTTTTACCTTGAGCATCCTCAACAAGCTTAATTATGTGTGCTAAGGTGGTTTCTTCTCCAACCTTTGTTGCCTTAACCTTTAAGCTTCCATGTTTATTGATTGTTGCACTAATAACAAAATCTCCTTTTCTTTTCCCAAGAGGTATACTTTCTCCTGTAATCATACTTTCATCAACAGATGAAATTCCTTCTATAATTATCCCATCAACAGGAATCTTACTCCCAGGTTTAACTAAAAAAACATCTCCTACTTTTAAATCATCAACAGAAATAATAGATTCCTTTCCATCCTTAATTACAATTGCAGTCTTTGGAGAAAGATTAATTAATTTTTTAATTGCATTACTTGTTTTTCCTTTTGCAATTTCTTCCAGTAACTTTCCAAGTAACACAAGTGTAATTAATATTATTGATATTTCAAAATATTGCATACTTCCTGGACTAAACAAGACATTGTACACACTTAAAAAGTATGCAGAAAGTGTTCCAATTGAGATTAAAGTATCCATGTTTGTACTTCTGTTTTTTAATGCATTTAAAGCACCTTTATAAAATCCCCATCCTGAAATAAATTGAACTGGGGTTGCTAGTAGGAATAAAATATAATCTGTGTATAAAAGATGTACATTAAACCAATCTAGAAACATAATAATTAAAGTTGGGATTGCAAATATTAAAGAAAACACAAATAATCTTTTTAATTTGTTAAAGGCTTTTCTTTTATCTTCTCTAATTTTATTTTGATCATGTTGTTTGGTGATCAATTCTGCTCCATATCCTGTTCTATCTATTGTTTTTATGATATCTAAAGTAGAGATTGTGTTTTCATCATATACCACAGTAGCTTTTTCTGTTGCTAAATTAACATTAGATGAAAGAACACCTTCCTTTTTATTCAATCCATTTTCTATAATTGTAGCACAGCTAGCACAATGCATTCCCTTAATTGATAAATCAATTTCTTTTTTATTCATAAATTCTCTTTTTTATTTAATTTTTTTCAATTTATTTTCTTAGTACAATTTTTAATTCAATTTACTGAAAAAAAACCTTTCCCCATATTCATTGAACAAGCAATTAGAAATTTTCCTTCTTTATTTGGTGTAAATTCTATTATGTTGTCTGTTGGTGTAACATACTTTCTAACCCCAAAATCTTTAATCACTACACTTCTCATACATCCATTAACAGTTTTTGTATCAACTGTAATTTTTACAGGTATTCCTTTCTTTAAAGTATTTGGTGTAAGAACATATTCATAATTTTTAAAGCTTAAAGTTGCAGTTTGTGTTTCTTGTTTTTGTGTCTCTTGTTTTGGATCTAAATTATTTTTGTTTGAAGTGTTGTCATTATTTAAAATCTTATTATTTGATAATGTGTTATTTTCATTTATAATTGTTTTTGATGGATTATTAAAAGCAGATGCAGATATTATCCCAAAAGCAACAATTATTGCAATCGCTACAATTCCTAAGACTATTGTTTTCTTATTTCCCATATATTATTTCCCTCCTATAAACTTATACTAAAAAGATTGATTTTGGTAAAAATAAAATAACTCCATTTAATAAAAATGTTACAATTACTGTTACTGATATTATTGTTGATATTTTTACATGCACAAGCTTATATTCTTCATGATTGTCCTTTATTGCTTCCTCATAAAACATGTACGACATACCAACTAATATTGCAACATTGATTAGCATGTAAACTGGCATAAATGCTTTTATGTGGTCAGTAAACATCATAACTGTGATCATAGACCCCATTGTTCCACCCATGATCCCAGACATCATTCCCTGTAAAACACCCATGGTGGTTTTAGAGTGTAGTCCTGACCAAACCCCAATTCCAACTCCAATCAATGTTCCCGCCATTGCTCCTATAAAAAAACCATTAGTGATACCAACAATTCCTCCAATTAGCATCCCAGCCTGCATTCCAAGACTCATCCCTATCATCATTCCAGTCATACAGTTTATTTTGACTTTATAGGTTATAAAATGCCAGGTGCAACCTATAAGAAAAGCAATACTGATGTTTAGGTATAAAAACCAAAGAGCATAGTCAATCATTATTCCTGAACTTTTTAGAAATAAAAAATGAATTCCAATTTCAATTATTGAAGATATTATAAATGTTAATATTATAATAAATATTGCTTTTTTTTCAATTTTAAAATTATTATTTTTACTCAAAGTTTATTTCACCCTATACCCTTTTTCTCTAATGACTTCTTTTATTTTTAAATCACTAATTTTGTTTTCATCAAATATTACTTTTACCTTTCCATTAGCTGAGGAAACATTAACTTCTGTAACTCCTTTTTTTTCAAGAAGTCCCTCCTTAATAAGATACTCACAACTTTTACATGTCATACCTTTTACATTAAATTCTAGATCCATTTTAAATCACCTTTTTATAATTAATTTGTAATTATCTTATTTTGAAACTACTTATATATATACTTATGAAACTAGTTTCAAAGAGGATTATAATCAAGGTATTATAAAAATAAGGTTAAAAAAATATATTAGAAATAAAATTTAATTAAAGAGTTAAGAAAAGTAGTTATAAGTAAAAAAAGAAAAGTTAATTTTTCAAGATAATAATGTTAGTCATTCCTCTTCTTTTTCTTTCAATTAATTCTTTAAATTCAAGTTTGTCTAAAATTCTACTAATTTTTACTTTTGTAAATCCAGTTTTTAAAATCAGATCAGATTGATAAATTGAACCATTATTTGCAATTATTTTTTCTAGAACCTCTTTTTCATCAATTGCAAGTTCTGAAAGTACTTTTGTATAGTTTGTTTTTGGTTGTTTGTTTGTATGCTTCTCTTTTATTTTTTTAATTTTAACTTTAGTTATTATTTTTTCATTTCTTCCAAACAATATTAGATAAATTCCAAGAACTATTACTCCAATCATAACACCTATACTTATACTTGTTTGGAAGTTGATTGTGTCCCACATTGTGCACTCAGGACCATGAGAACAAGAATCATTAACGATGTCTGTCATTGCACTATTAAACAAAAAAGTAATCCCACCGATAAGTAATGCTATAATTATTATTAAAATTCCTACAAATTTGTTTTTCATAAATATTCTTTGTTACCAAATATTTTAAAACCTTTTTTAATTTGTATTTCTCTTAAGAAAATAAGATTAAATCGAAAAGTAAGTTATCATGGCTTAATTAACATTACTTTTTTTGGAAATTATCTAAGACTCATTTATATATAGATCCTAAATTCTAATTTTTAATATTAAAAAATTAAATAATTTTAAATATTTTTTTTTAAATATCTTTAAATATCTTTGTGTTACTTATAATTATATTGCTTTTATAATTTTAATTAGAGAGAAAAAATATGGTGGAAAGAAACAGATCTTTTTTAGAAAAAATTGCACCTTATTTGTTGTTTGTATTTACTGTTGTTTCTTTTGTTGTATCTAATTCGGTTTTAGTGCTTATAAGTGTAATTTTTGCAATTGTTGGTTTTATTTTTGTAAACACTTTACAATTATTTAATAAATTTAGGTATGTTCATTATTTGGGATTATTTTTTAGTCTTTTGTTATTTGTGAGATTATATTTACTTTTAGATGGTAGTCTTTTTTATAAGATTTCCTTTGCATTTATTATTTTAAATTTTGTAATTATATATTTTTTACATTTTTCAAACACTATTGCTAAGAACACAAATAGTTTAGGAATAAAAAAAGAAAACACACATGATAAAAGATTTGATTTAGAAACAGATGGTGATGACCTAGATGACCTTGACGATGATCTTAAAGAAAGTAATTTTGGTGATGATGAAGGTGAGGAAAATTTGGGTGGTGACCACGATGATGAAGATGATTATGATGACGAAGAAGATGATGGTAAAGATGATGATGGTAAAGATGATTTAGATGAAGATGATTTAGATGAAGATGATGACTACGATGATGAAGATGATTTAGATGAAGATAAAAATAAAGCTAAAAAAGAAATCGTAAAAAAATCAAAAAGTAAATCCAAAAAATAATAATCTGATATTTTTGAAAATATGAAAATTAAAAATTATAAAAAAGCTTTTTAAATTATTCTCATCTTAAATTATCTACAATCTTTAATTTCTATTGCTCGAATAGTGTAGCCCGGTAATCACATCAGACTCTCACTCTGATAACGGGGGTCCGAATCCCCCTTCGAGCACTCTTTTTAAAAGTCCCATAATTCTTTATAAACTCTTTCTTACATGTATACTTTACACTTATACATTTTATTTGTGAATCTTATGGTGCCTTATAAAAAAATAAAAGAGAATGTAAAAAAAAATATGCACTTCTCAATAATGGATGGTGTCTTTTGGGTTTTAATGAACACCATTGCCATAACTTTTTTAGCTCCATATATTATTGAATTGGGCGCAAATCCTTTACAGGTTGGGTTACTTAGTTCTTTACCAATCTTTATTTCTGCCTTTACCGTTCTTTTATCTTATAAGATTTTAAAGTATTTTAGATCTAAAAAAGCACCTGTGATATTATCAGTAACCATTCAAGCAGCACTATGGATTCCAATTGCCCTAACTCATGTCTTATTTAAAGAAAATCTTGCAATCTGGTTTGCTATAATAATTTACATTTTAATTTACACTTGTGGAATAATAATTTATCCAATCTACACTGACTGGTTTAGAAGGTTATTACCAATTAGTATTATGGGTAATTTCTTTGCAAGAAAGCACATTATCATAGAGACAATTTCTATATTTGTAATTTTAGGTATTGGTTATTTTTTAGACTTTATAAATTCAAATGAAACATTAATTGGTTTTTCAATAATTTTCCTTTTCGCAGGAGTTGCAAGATTTATAAGTTCTAGATATTTAAATAAAATTGATGTTACTGAAGACCGTGAGTCAATACTTAGAGAAACTAGTGAAGTAAGAACCTCAATTCTAAAAAGATTCAATAATGATGTAATTAATAATAGAATTTTTTTAAATTATTTAATTTTCATAGTACTTTTTTATTTTGGCTTTTACATTGGAACCGTATATTGGCCATACTTTTTATTAAAGGTTTTAAATTATAGTTATAGTGGATATATTTGGTGGAAAGTTGCCTTAGTTTCAGGAACCATTCTAAGCTTAAGTTATTGGGGGTACATTTCTGACAACTATGGAGTAATTAAGATCATTAAGACAACTAGTTTTTTCATGCCATTATTAGTTATAATTCCAGCAATTTTTTATTATTCTAATTTTATAATTATTTTTTTGAGTTTTTTAAGTGGGGTTGTTTTAGGTGGTTTTAATTTAGCAATTAATAATTATTTATATAAAAATATTAAAAAAGATGTAATCCACTATACTTCTTATTTTATAATAATCCAATCAACTGCAATATTACTTGGAACCTTGTTTGGTGCCTTAGTAATTAAGTTAGCTCAAAATCATTTCAATAATGACCTATATGCTTTGTTAGCTGTGTTTATAGTTTCTGGGATTTTTAGATTTATTGCTTACCTTTATAGTAATAATTTAAAAGATAAAGATAAAGGTCTTCTTAATCTATATAGAAGTATAGTTTTACAAAAGCCTGTTTACTTTGGTTTAAAAAAAATCACTTACTTTGTTTCTGGTAAAGTGAAAATTTTAACACCAAAATTTAAAGAAAATTCAATTAAGATTACTGAGTTTAGAAAAAATAAAACAAAAGAATTATTTAATTCAATTAAGAAAGAAAAAACAAGTTTGCTAAATCTTAAATCTAAGATTACAAGGGAAGAGAAAAGAATGATTGCAAAGTTTAATAAAAATAAAAAAGATAGATTGTAATTTGGAAAAAAATAAAACTTTAAATTAAAAATTGTAAAAAAAGATAATGTTTAAAGTTAAAAAGAAATTTAAAATTAAAAGTTAAAAAGAAGAAGAATTAGAAAAAGGAATTAAAAAGAAAACTAATCTGTAAAAACATTAGCTGTCTTTCCACCATCCCAGGTAAGTCTTGGTCTAATCTTAATTAACATAACCTTCTCAGAATTGTCATCCACTAATATTGCATACCCTTGTGATTTTGGCATCTGTGCATAAAACTTATCCATTGGCACATTTAAATAACTTGGTCTTATGGTAGCCACAGCATTAATGTCATCTTGAGCAGTCATTCTCATAGACAAAAACAAATCACATTGAGAGATTGCCTCAGAGTGAAGTTTGTTAGGTCTCTGTGTTGCAAGAATTAATGAAAGCCCAGGTTGCCTTCCAACCCTTATCCAGTCTAACAAAACATCTAAGGCCATTGAAGGTCTGTCTTGAGGCATAAACATATGTGCTTCATCAATAACCATCCACACAATCGGCATCTCACTTTCTTTTCTTCTTCCAGACAGTAAGTTCATTTCTTCTTCCTTTCTATAAAGCATTCTTTCCTCAAATAATCTTTTTCCTAAAAGACCAACAATCAACTCCTTGATTGCCTCCATACCAATTGCTTGCTTATATGTTGACACATCGATGACTGTTAAAGTTCCTGCTCTTGCAAACTCTTTAGTTGTTGTTCCAACCTTTGAAAATAGACCCCAGGACTTTGCAACCTTCATCCTATTTATCAAAGAATTTTTAATATCTTGACTTGTGTCTTCATCTGTTAAGCAAACCTTAATAATATCATCAATATCAAACAGACTACCAAGCTTTTCTTTAATAATTTCTAAAGTTCTTTGAAGTAAAGCACTTTCAGGGTCTTTCCAAGTTAATCTAAAAACACCCAACCAATCTTCAAGATCCATTTGAGAGGTTCTTAAGGAAAAAGGTTGATCAAAAGGTATTTTTTTTTCTTTATAAAATTCTTGTTTTCCAAAAGGAATCATATTTCTAATCTCAATACCTTCTGGTTTTAGATCCCAACTAGAAAGATAATCTTTACCTTCCTTATTTCCAAACTTCATTGTCCAAAAAATTCCAACAGTATCAATTACAATTGTAGAAAGTCTTTCTTTAATTTCAAAAGGCTGTCTTGCCATCTCTTCTATAATAACTGATAACGTGTAACTGTTGTGTATTATTATATTATTTGCAATAAAATTATAATCTTTAGGCACACTTATATCATAAACTTCAAATTTTCCATTTTTAATTTCAATACTTTTAATTTCATCCCAAAATATATCTGATTCTGCGATTTTTTTTAAATCTTTATTTTTCTCTTTATTTGCAATTGTCAGTAATTTACTTCTAGATGGTGCATAATTAATTGACGATCTGAGTGCTTTTGGAACTTTATAATTAAATTTATCTCCTAATTCTTTCCAACTTTTTGGTTTAAAGGCATTCCATATTTCTTTAGGGATTGTATCTATATTTGAGTTATTAATTTTTTTAATTTTAATTTGATTATTTCTTTCTTCTTTTTTTCCACAAAATCCAATTTCTTTACAATATTTATTTACATCTTGTTCAAATATTTCTAATTCATAATTAGGTCTTACTTTAGTTTTTTTAGTTCTAATTTTTGATAGTATTTCTAATTTCAGTAATAAACTTTGAACTTGCTTTATCATTTTATTAGATGAAGATGAGTAGCTTATTCTGCATCTATCTTTTTCAAAAAAGATAGATCCATCACAACTAAATAATCTATTTAAAAATAATTGGATTGATTTTTTATTTAATTGAAATATTATTTCTGGAATTTCTTTTTCATGTGCTAATTTGTTATACATTTTAATTTCTTTTAAATATTCTTTTAATGTATTTTTTGTGTTTTTTTCCTTTTTTTCTTTTTTCCAAATAACTTTATAATTGTATAATCCCATTTTTTTCAAATCAAGTTCATTATTAAATTTTTCTATTGTGTTTTTAAAATCTAATAATATCTTTTTATCAGAGTTACAAAATAGAATAACTCTATTTGAGAGGTGGCCTTCAGCAAGAAGATACGCAATTAATTTTATTTTATCTTCAGATAATGTTTTTTTACCTAAATTGTTTAATTTTCTAGGAGTTGCGATTCTAGATCCAACTTTTAAATTTTGTATATCTACCCATCCAGTAATTGTAAGCAGAGGGTGTTCAGGAGTAAGTTCTATTTCTTTTCCACTTCTTAATTTGACTTTCATAATTTTATCTACTGTTCTCTTGAAAAACTTATTTTTCTTTTTTTTATTAATTTTTAAATTATTATTAATTGAAAGTATTTTGTTATTTGATTTTTCTATATCTTTGATAGGTAATTCTGTTCCATCATCTAATGCTACAAGTGTGTCTCCAGTTACGCATTTCCCCCCTCCGCGCTTTCCACAAACAATCATAACATGTGATCTAGAGATATCCATTAGCACTTTTTTACCAAGAACAGGATCATCCCCACTAGAGACAACAACTTTACCAATATATCCAGTTGCCTTTTCTCCATATTTCTCAAATTGTTTTTGAGTTCTTCCAATTACTATATTTTCTGTAAAGTCTAATGTCATATGTTCTCAATTTTATTATTTGTAACTTCCTTAACTGTCTTGTAAATTACATATCCAGCTAAGCTAATAAATATTATATAGATTAAGATAATTAAGGCATAAGCAATTGATTTTAAATTAATTAAGAAAATAAACAAAATTCTAATCAAGTAGGTTTGAATGACTGTTCCAATAATTAATGAGATGATTGCTATATATAAAAACTTAATATCCTCTTTATTAAAGAATTTAATTTTTATTTTTTTAGTTTTTAAAAATAAATTACTTACAAGTTTAATAATGTATAAAATTAATTTCAATCCAATTGTTGAAAAGATAATGTATGTTATAAAAAAGAAAATTAATGGAATTAAGGTTACTAGTAACTTAATTTGCCCAAGAAAAGAAGAGGTTAACAGAATTGTGTGTGAGAACCCAAACTTAACTGCATAGATTAAGTAACTAAAAGGGATAATTGCTAATTGCATAGCATTCTGCATGGTGGTGTAGTAGATGTTTTTAAAGTGGAGGGTATTTGCTAGAGTTATTGTGTTAATAAAGCTTGTTGGTTCAATAAACACAGAACCTCTTAAGATATATAGTAAGGCAACAACTAAACCTATAAAATATGCAAGTCCAAAAGTAGAGGATACAATTTTATAATAATTATCTAGTTTAAGCATATAAAAATAGTTAAGAAAATAGTTTATAAATACTTTGTTTTTTTTGGAAATGTTTTTAGAGGAAAATAATGAAAGTAGAAAATAATAAAAAAATAAGATTAGCTTTTTTATTTTAGAAAATATGTAATTGGTCATTAGTGGTTTAGATAATCTTATAAATGTATTTTCTCATATATTTTTAATATTTATTAAAATAAAGGAGAATGATTAATTTATGCCAATTAAAAAACCACTTAAACCAACATTTGCAAAAAAGAGAAGCTTTAGGTATAATAAGGGAACCTGAATTACATAGTAGAAAAAGCAAAATGTTATATGGTCAAACCATAAATCCAAAAATACGTAAAATTAAAAAAATTTCTGCAAACAAAATTGAAGATATTAAAATAAAAATACAGAAACTAAAGGACAAAAAACCAACACTTGCTTCTGAAGTCCAAAAAATAAAAACGGAAATTTCCAAACTGGAACAGAAATTGATAGGTTTAAGATGGGAAAGGGATATTATGGTTTTTGATATTAGAAATAATAGAGATCATAACAGGAGATTTAGACAAGAAGACATTCTTTTCAAAAAAATATATTTAATTTTAACCCCTAGCGTTCGTAAGCAACTATCTTTTTCTAAGTTAAAAAGTAATTTAGATGGACAAAAATTTAAACAAAATTATTTGAAGCTCTTAAAAGAAGGGAAAAAAACTTTTAAAGACTTGACCCCAGAAGATGCATACGATATTTTATTTAGATCTTTATATAAAAATTAATCTTAAAATATTATTTTTAAAATAAGATCTAGAAAATAAGAAAAGAAAATTAAAAGAAGGAAAGGAATTTAAGTTCCTTTAAATTCAGTTTTCTTCATTTTCTTTGGTATTACAAAATAACTTTTTTGTTTACAGATATTACATTCCGCAAGATACACTGGTTTTTTGTTCTGTTTTTTAACAGTTGCAATCAATTTTGCTTTTCCACCATATCCGCTCTTATGCTTTTCTAAGTTTTTTCTAGTCCCAATTGACTTTACCCTTGCTTTTCTAGGCTTAAAAACTTTTAATTTTTGTTCACTATGTTTTTTACATTTTTTACAATATGCTTTTATTTCTTTTGGAAGTTCCATAATCATTCACTCTCAGTTTTTATATATTAATTTTATAATTTTAAATTTTTTTATTTTTAAAATAATTAGTGTTCACTATAATATATTATATAATGAGCAAGCTTTAAAAAGAAATCATTTTATTTGTACATTTAATTTTAATCTTTTAGAGAACATTTATTTAAAAAAATCAAAAATATCCTCTTCAGGTTTGTTTGTTATCTTAAACCTTAAGGTTCTTGGTAAATATTGTCTATAATTTTGCCAACCATACCTTTGATCTAAATAAACAATTACTCCTTTGTCAGTTGTGTTTCTAATCACTCTTCCAGCACTCTGTATGGTTTTTTGTATTGCTGGCTGGATATATGCATATGCCCAGCCCTTCTTATACTTGGCTTCATAATAGTCAATCTTTGCAGTTGTGTAGATGTCCATTCTCCCCAGAGGGATCCCAACAATAACTGCTGCAATTACGAAGTTACCAGGCAAGTCAATACCTTCAGAAGCCTTTCCCCCCATGACTGCAAAAAAAGCACCTCCAAATCTACTTGAATGTGATTTAAATTCCTTAATCTGTTCCTCAAAATCATACTGTGTAGATTTCTCTTCCTGAATTACTTTTGGTTTATTAATTTTAATTTGTTCAGCAATTCTTCTTAATATTTCAAAAGATGGAAAAAACACTATTATGTTTCCAGGCGTTGCATTTATAATGTTTGTAATATAGTTTGTAATCTTTATATATTCCTCTTCTCCTCTCTGAGTGTATTTGGTGGTCACATCTGTAACTAAAAGGTCAAGTTTATTTTTACTATCAAAAGGAGAAGAATATTCTTTAAGCAAAGTTGTGTTTGGTAAACCAAAAATCTCCTTGTACATTGACAAAGGAGTCAAGGTTGCTGACATTATAATTGCACAATAAACTTCTTCAAAGATTTCTTTTGTAACTAAAGAGATATCTAAAGCATTATATTTAACACTAATTAAATTATTTTCAAAAGTAACAAATCTTGTGTGAGCTTTTAGATTTAAAATCCATTGTTCTAAGAACAAAGCAACATTAAGAAGAGCTGACCTTGTCTCATTTGTTTTTTCTAAGTATTTGATTCCAGTTTCTTCAATTTCAATTATTAGTTCTAGGAGGTGGTCTTGATACTTTTCAGGGATCAGGTCTTCTTTTTGAATAAATTCTTCCTTATTAAAATTATTTTTTGGTTTTGCAAGAAGATTTTTTGCTTTTAATTTATTTTCATTTAAACCTTCCATGTTATGTAACATATTATCTAAGACTTCCCTTAATTTAGGATTTTTCATATCAGAGGCTTCTTTCATTGCTCTTGTTAGATGTGAGGTGTTTAATGATTTTGATAATAATTTTAAAACTCTATCTTCAAGATTGTGAGCTTCATCAACAATCAATATACAATCAGAAAGATCAATTCCAATTTCAGGCAATAAAGAATCAGCAATTTTTTTTGAAAACACATGATAATAGTCAGCCACAATAATAGTGCAACTTTTAGCATAGATTTTTGCAAGTTCATATGCACAGAGAGGAAGTGGTTTGTTAGAAATTGATTTAAAATTAATTGCAATTTCTTTAATTTCTGAGTGACTAAGTGTTTTTTTAGTATTAAGTTCTTTTTCAAGCTTATATCTTAATAGTTCTCTTTCAGTTTTGTTAGTTGGTTTAATATTTAGGTAAAAAGGACATTGTTTTTTTTCAATTGCAGATTTACAGACTTCATAGAACCCAGCATTAACTTTTGAAACAACAGGATCAACACAAAGGTTTTTTTTCCCTACAAAGTCAATTGCTTTTAGGTCTGTATCATACTTCTCATTAATGTCTCTAATTACTTCTAGTGCAATTTTATGTTGTGAGATTTTAGGTGTTAAAAACAGAATTTTTTTATTATTCTCAATTGCAAAAGATATGGCTGCAGAAAGAGATGCGTCTGTTTTTCCTGTCCCTGTTGGTGCATGAATTAAAATTGATTTTTTTAAATTAAGTGCTTCAATTATATCTTTTATAATTTTGTCTTGTTCATTTCTGAAGTGTTCGTGCCTGAAGTATATTTTTTTATTGCTTGACATAGTAATTTACCTTTTTTAAAAATAGTAATATATATTATTTTAACAAATTAAATATAAAGCTTTCTAAAGTGGTTTGCCAAAAAAGGAAAAACATTAATTGCAATTGTAACTGTAAAGATTTATAAGCTATTAGAAAATAGCAAGTAATATAATTATTTACACTTATACTATTTATGTGAAAATAAATGGTTGATTTTTTATTCAAAAAAGAAAATTTAAAAAAGGGTGTTTTTTTCTATTTCTCAGGAACAGGTAACACTGAGTATGTATCTAGAAAATATAAAGAACTGTTTAAAAAGAAAAACATATCTGTGGATTTAAAAATAATTTCAGATATCTTTATAACACCATCTTTATCTGATTATGATTTTGTGATTGTTGGATGTCCTGTTTATTCTTTTAATCCACCTTTATTTGTTTTAGAGTTTTTAAAGATATTACCAGTTGTTGAAAAAAAACCTTTTTTTGTTTTTGCAACTTGTGAAAAGACTGTTGGTGCAACTTTTTTTAGTATTAAGAATATATTGACTAGTAAAAATTATGATTATAGAGGTTCATATAAATATCTTATGCCTTCAAACTGTAATGGGTTATTTGGAAAGGAAGAAATTTCTGAAGATAAAATAAAAGAAATAATTTCAAAAACAGATTTAAAGATTGAAAAAGATTTTAAAAATATTATTGATGATAATAAAGAAGAAGTTAAAAATTTTATTTTCTTAATTTGGGGTTATTTGATAATTTATAAGTTTTTTAATAAATTTTATATTAAAAAACACAAATGGAATTTTGATTCTAAAAAATGTATTCAATGTGGGCTATGTGAAAGGATATGCCCAACAAACAACATTATTCTTAAGAAAAAGAAAAATCAATTAAAATTTTCAAACAATTGTGTGTTGTGTACAAGGTGTTATAATTTCTGTCCAACTGGTGCAATTTATTATAAATCTTCAAAAAACAAATCTTCAAAAAGATATGATTTTTTTAAAAATAATTTTAAAAAGTGAAATAAATGAATATTTTAGAAAATGTTTATATTAAAGACGGGGCTCTTTTAAATTTAAAATTAAAAAAAATAAAAGAAGAGGGAATTAATAATTTACACATCATTTCAGATTTTGATAAAACATTAAATAAATTTAATTTAAAATCAGGAAAATTTAAATCTGCAATATCTTTAATAAGAGATGGAAATTATTTAGAATTAGATTATCCAAAAAGAGCGAACCAATTGTATGATAGGTTTCATAAATTTGAAATGGATTTAAATTTGCCTTTTGATAAAAAAAGTGCTAAGATGTTGGAATGGTGGAAGAACCATGTTGAATTATTATCAGAATGCAAAATGCATAAATCAGTAATTAAGGATATTTTATCTAAAGATAATATTCAATTGCGAGAAAATGTATCTAACTTTTTAAAATTTCTTTCTGAAAATAATATTCCAATATTAATTTTCTCATCAGGAATTGGGCAAATTATTTCTGGTTTTTTAGAAAAGAAAAAACTGCTATTCTCAAATATGTTTATAATTTCTAATTTTTTTGATTGGGATAAAAATGGTTTTGCAAAACCAATGTATAAGGGTAATAAGATAATTCATATGTTAAATAAAAATGGAAATGAGATAAAAGAAATCCCATATTACAATAAAATAAAAGATAGAAAAAATATTATCCTTTTAGGTGATTCTTTAGAAGATCTAAATATGTCTTTTGGTTTAAATCATAATGAGTTTGTTTCAATTGGTTTTTTAAATGAAAATATAAATGAAAGATTAGAGATTTATAAAGATAAATTTGATATAGTAATAACTAATGATGGAACTTTTGATCAAGTCTTAGAGCTTTTAAAAGAAATTATTTAAATTATTTTGCTTTTAATTTTAATTTAAAACAAAACTCTTTTATATGTGTTAGACAACATATATTATGATCTATTATATAATTTAGTAAACAAAAATATTAAAATTAAAAAAATTTAAAAAAATAAAAAAGAGGAAACCTATATGTGTGCAAATGTAAGTAGAGATAAAAAATTTATACTTTGGTTTAAAGAAACAGGAATTGAAGATGTCCCTTTAGTTGGTGGAAAGAATGCATCCTTAGGTGAAATGTATAAAAATCTAACCAAAAAAGGAGTCCCTATTCCAAATGGCTTTTCAGTAACTGCTTACTCTTATGTTTATCTTTTAAAAAAATCAGGAATTGAAGAAGAAATTAAAAGAATACTTAAAAACTTGGACACTTCCAATTTACCACAACTTGCTCAAAAAGGAGAAGAGGTTAGAAGACTTATTAGGCATGCAGAATTTCCAAAGGATCTAGAAAAAGAAATAATTGAAAGTTATTATAAATTATCTAAATTAGAGAATGTTAAAGAACTAGATGTAGCTGTAAGATCTTCAGCAACAGCAGAGGATTTACCAGATGCCTCTTTTGCTGGACAACAAGAAACCTACTTAAATATTAAAGGTCCTGAACAATTAATTGATGCTTGTAGAAAATGCTTTGCTTCTCTTTTCACAAACAGAGCAATTTCCTACAGACAACATAGGAATTATAATCATTTTAAAGTAGCCCTCTCAATTACTGTTCAGAAGATGGTAAGAAGTGATCTTGCAACCTCAGGAGTTATGTTTTCAATAGACACAGAGACTGGTTTTAATAATGTTGTGTTAATTAATGCAGCTTATGGTCTTGGAGAAAATGTTGTGCAAGGAGCAGTTAACCCAGATGAATTTTTAGTTTTTAAACCAACTTTACATCAAAAAGGAAAAGTTCCAATCATCTCTAAAAAGTTAGGTTCAAAATCAATTAAGATGATATATGAGAAGGAAGGAAGTAAAGCAACAATTAAGAATGTACCAGTTGATATCTCTTTAAGAAATCAATTTTGTTTGAATGAAAAACAAATAACTCAATTAGCAAAGTGGGCCTGCATTATTGAAGATCACTATTCTAAAAAAGCAGGTTATTATAAGCCAATGGATATGGAGTGGGCAGTAGATGGTGTGACTAACAAGATGTACATTGTTCAAGCAAGACCAGAAACTGTACAATCACAAAGAAAAAGAAATGAGACAGTTACCTTTACACTTCTAGAAGAAAAAGAACCAATTGTTCAAGGAATAAGTGTTGGTCAACAGATCTCTTCAGCAAAAGTAAATATTATAAAAGATTCTAAAAATATTACTGAGTTTGTAAAAGGTGACATCTTGGTTACAGAGATGACAGATCCTGATTGGGAACCAATTATGAAAATTGCTTCAGGGATTATTACTAACAGAGGTGGAAGAACTTGCCATGCTGCAATAATTGCAAGAGAATTAAATATCCCTTGTATTGTTGGAACAATTGATGCAACAAGCAAGTTAAAAAATAAACAAATAATAACAATGGATTGTTCCTCAGGAGATGCTGGATATATCTATGATGGTTTATTAAAATTTAAAAAAGAGGTAACTAAAGTAGGAGTTCTTCCAAAAACAAAAACAAAAATTATGTTAAATATTGGAAATCCAGAAATTGCATTTGAACAATCTTTCTTACCAAATGATGGTGTTGGTCTTGCAAGAGAGGAGTTTATTATTAACTCTTGGATAAAGATACATCCTCTAGCATTAATCAACTATAATAAGATAACAGACAGATCTATTAAAAAGAAAATAGATGATTTAACTGTTGGGTATGATAACAAGAAAGAATATTTTGTTGACAAGTTATCGCAAGGAATTTCAAGAATTGCAGCTGCCTTCTATCCAAAAAAAGTTATCTTAAGATTGTCTGATTTTAAGTCAGATGAGTATGCAAACTTGATAGGTGGAAAAGAATATGAACCAGTTGAATCAAATCCAATGATTGGTTGGCGTGGAGCTTCTAGATATTATCAAGGAAACTACAGAGCCGGTTTTAAACTAGAGTGTGATGCAATTAAAAGAGTAAGAAATAAATTTGGTTTGACTAATGTTGAGATTATGGTACCTTTCTGTAGGACCATAGAGGAAGCAAAGTTAGTGATTTTGGAATTGAAAAAAAATGGCTTAAAACAAAAGGAAAATGGTTTAAAAATAATTTGTATGTGTGAGATTCCTTCAAATGTTTTGTTAGCTGACAAGTTTTTAGATCTCTTTGATGGGTTTTCAATTGGTAGTAACGATCTTACCCAGCTTACCTTAGGTCTTGATAGAAATTCAGAACTTTTAACAAACATCTATGATGAAAGAAATGAAGCTGTTAAATTATTAATTTCAAATGTAATTAAGGTAGCAAAAAAGAAAAAGAAATATATTGGTATTTGTGGTCAAGCTCCAAGTGACTATCCTGAATTTACAAGGTTTTTGGTAAAGGAAGGAATTGAGTCTATTAGCTTAAACCCAGACAGTGTAATTAAGACAATCCCTATTGTTAGTTCTTCTGAAAAGAAGAAGTAACTTTTCTTTTTTCTTATTTTATTTCTTCTTTTTAGAATTCATTTTTTAAAAATTTACGCCCACCTCTCACATTATTTGTTGGACACCTCTTTTTAAATTTATTTTCCTTTAAATTTAATTTTTTGTTTTTTTTAATTTTAACTTGATCTTTTGTTATATTTTTTTAACTTCTTGTTTTTATGTTTAAAACAGCTAGTTTACTTTATAAACAATTTGTAACATTATATTTAACTTAAAATAAAAAATCTTTTTTTGTGTAGAAAATATAAAAGTAAACATTACAGGTGGGTTATATATGGTTAAAAAAAATTTAGGGTATTTATTTCTGGCAATAATATTATTTTTGATATTTATTTCTGTTTTAAATCCTGTTGATTCAAAAGAAACTAATAATTTCAATAAAAATATAAAAATTGATTATATAAAAATTGATTATAAAAGGATTGATTTTAATAACTATTATCACAATCTATTTAGTTCTTATTTAGCATCTTGCTATTGTGGGGATGGGACTTGTGACTATAGGGCTGGAGAAAATCCGTACAATTGTCCAGAAGATTGTTTTGTAAGAAAATAGATTGCTTTTTATTTATTTCTAACTACTATATTATAATTAAGAGTTATTTAAAATTTAGGGGGTAGAAAAATGGCTATATTAATTGTTGTTTTAATTATAATAGTTGTTTTTTTGTTGTTTATAATCTTTGGAATCTATAACAGCTTAATTATTGCAAAAAATAGAGTGAAAAATGCATGGAGCCAAATAGATGTTCAGTTAAAGAAGAGATATGATTTAGTTCCAAACTTAATTGAGACTGTTAAAGGTTATATGAAACACGAGCAACAAACATTAACAAAAATTACAGAACTAAGAAATCAAGCAATGAATGCAAAAGATCAAGATTTAAAAATTAAAGCAAATAATGAACTATCAAAAGCTTTAGGATCATTAAATGTTGTAGTTGAAAATTATCCAGATCTAAAAGCAAGTCAAAATTTCTTAATGCTTCAAGAAGAATTATCAGGAATTGAGAATAAGATTGCATACTCAAGACAATTCTATAATGATTCTGTAATGACATTCAATAACAAGGTTGAGATGTTTCCAACAAATGTTATTGCAAACATGTTAGGTTTTAAGGAAAAAACTTTCTTAGAAACACCAGATGTAGAAAAAAAGAATGTAAAAGTTTCTTTTTAATTTTACATTTTTTCTTTTTTTATTTTTTTTAAAATATTTAATGATTATCAATCTATTTTTATAAATAAATACTTGTTAATCTATAATCTAATTATAGTCTTTATAATCTATATTATTTAGAAAAAGAAAATTATTTTTTATTTGTAAAAAAGATTTTTTAAAAAAGTTATGGGGACACCGGGATTTGAACCCGGGTCAACAAGTTTCTCCCAAATTCCCTTTAATTTTAAATTCTTCTAAAAAAATTTAAATTAAACAAACTTGTTTATCTTTCAATCATCTGCTTTTAAAAAGCATCTTGCTTTATAGGAAATGTGATGTCTGGAGCCTGTTAGGCTAGACCGGACTACCCTATGTCCCCACATAACTTATATATTAATACTAATAACTATTTATAAATATTTTCATATCTTTTACTTTTCTTTTTGATTACAAAAAACCTATAATTTTAAGTTTTTAGATTTATAAATAATAAATCTTATAACTTCTCTTTTAAAAAAACAGCAATAACCTTTTTATTTCTTTTCTTTCATAAATCTTTATTAGATGTCTTTTTTTAAATTTACAAAAAGATATTGGTCCTGTGGTCTAGTGGTTATGATATCGCCCTTACAAGGCGAGGATCGACGGTTCGAACCCGTCCAGGACCACTCCTATTTATTTTCAATTTTATAATATAGAACATAAGAATAGATGATTGGAACTATTGTAGCTAAAATAATAGTTAAGAAAAAGAAAGAATATGCATACTCATATAAGAATAAACCAATAAAGATAATAATTCCTGAAACCTTAAACAAAATACTTGCAAGCCTATGTGTTTTATTCCAAACCATATCATTATGTAAAGTCCAAGGTGTCTTAATTCCAATAAACCAATTCCTTTTAGATTTCTTAATAAGTATTCCAGCAGAATAAACAATTACAGCAAAGGCAGGAATCATAAACTTAGAGAAATTAAAAATTACTCCTAGATTATATAAGATTAATAATACTAAAATATATAACATAAACAAAAAAAGCAAAACTATAAAATTATCAAATTGTAATTTAAATTTAATTATGTTTTTCTTTAGTGGGTCAACCTTTGGAATAACTAGATAAAATAAAAATAAAATAATTAAAATAAATGGAACTAAAAAGACCCCAACTGCTTTTGGCATATAGTCATCAACAATTCCCTTTTGGTTCCAATGGGATGCTATTTTTGCAGGTAATTTAGGATAAGCAACTATTGCTAAAATTATTGATATTAAAATAATTCCTATTAGAAGAATATATGTAAGTTTACCTCTATCCATATTTGACCTTATTTTTATTTTTTAAATTATATTTTTTATAAATTATATCTGTTATCACACAGAATATAAAATTACACAATAACTATATAATTTTAAAATATATATATATACATATTATTTACATTGCTTTTATTTTTAAATGTTATGTGTTATTAAGTAATGTATGTTGTATAAAAAAATTCTTTTAATAATCCTTCTTTTATTAATAATTCCTTTATCTATAAGTGCAGAGACAACAAATAATTTAAATTTTGATGCAATTAAAGGCAAAGTTATCGATGTTGACATAAACATTGAATATCCAATAATTATAAACAGTTATAAGGAGGGAAATTATCTAAATTTTAAAATGGCAGTTCCTTATAGTTCAAGAAATCAAAAATCAACTACTTCTGCATATTATTATAATGACCTAAATCAAAAGGTGTTTGCTGAAATTGAAGAAGACAAGTTTGGAAACTCCATAGCAGTTTTTAATATCTCCAAAATTGAGAAAAACAAATATATTTTTTATGTAAACTCTAACATCAAGTCAGAAAATAATATTATCTTTTCTAAAAATGAATATTATCTTTCAAATGACATTAATGAGTTTGTGGATTATAAACTCCCAACTAAAAACATGCAATCTGATAAAAGTGAAATTATTTCTCTTGCAAATTCAATTAGTAGAAGTGATAATGCTTTAGAAGAAATTGTAAACATTACCAATTGGGTACACCAAAATATAGAGTATGATTTAGCTTATGGAGAGAGCGTGGAAGACTCATTAACAGTGTTGTCAAACAGGGCAGGAGTTTGTGATGAGCTTGCAAATTTGGCAGGAGCATTGCTTAGGGCAAGGGGCTTTCCTGTAAAGTATATCTCAGGATTTGCAAACAGTACTCTTAGTTGGCAACCACATGCTTGGTTAGAGGTGTATGTTCCTGGGCAAGACTGGATACCAGTTGACCCTACTTATGGAGAGGTAGGTTTAGTTGATGCAAGCCACATTGTTGTCTCAAAATCATATGATGCAAGTGATATTAAAGACATAGTCACTACAACAAACACAGTTGATATAAGCTTTGGAGAGAAAAATAATTCTTTTCTAATTAATGATCAAAGAAGTTATTCAGATAATGGTTATGCAAACGTCTTAAACATCAATTTAGTTTCTGAAAAAAAATATAAACAAAATAGTGCTTTTACAATTAAAGTTAAGGTAAAAAACACAAATGTAAATCCAATTACTAATCTTTTAATTTTAAAAACAAATGATAACTTTACACAAATCTATCCAAAATATAATGAAGTTATAATCTATTTAGGACCATTAGAAGAAAAAGAAATAATCTATTATTATATTCTTCCAAAAACAGAAGTGCCTGTAAGCTACCCATATATTCTTGCAACTCAATTTAAGGACTTTGAGGGTTCTGTAAATGTGTATCCTGATCAAGGTCTTTATGAGGATGCTTTTTTTATCTTAGACCCAATTTTTTATTTTAAAGACAATTCTTTATTTATGGAGCAAGACATAATCAATCATACTCTTGAAAATAAAAATTTAATTTTTGATTTTAATATCAACAATGAGGTGTCTAACCAGACAGTTGACATAGAGCCTAATAAAATTATTAATTTTGAAAAGGAAATAGGTTCTTTTTTAGAAGGTTTTTTTAGTTATAAGATATCAGGAGATTATGATTATGAAAATAAGATCACAATCTATTCAGACAAAATTGTTGTAGACGAAAATTATGAAAAAGAAAATTTAGTTGTTGGAAATAATCAAAATCTTCCTGTTGAGGATGGTAATGATGTTTGGAAAGATTTTAAAGAAGAAATTGAAGATGCAAGTGATAAACCTAAAATAAATAATATTTTAATATATATAATAATAGGTGTTTTTTTCATAATAATATTTTTAATAATAATCTTAAAACCAAAAAAACCAGAAAAACCAAAAGAAGAGATAATTAAACAAAAAATACACAACTCTTTAAAAAATAATTATTATAATGATAGCTTTGTAATTTCTGATAACCCAAATAAATAATTTAAAATTTTTTAAATTACAATTCTTAATCTAAACCATTTATAAATTTAATTTAATATAGTTATATATATTAACTTAGAATATAAATATAAAAAACAAAAAAGCACTCGTAGTATAGTGGTTAGTATGGGAGCTTGCCAAGCTTTCGGCTCGGGTTCGAATCCCGGCGAGTGCATAATTATCTATGATATTATGTCTAAAAATAAACAACTAATTAAAGATAAAGTTCATTATTTAGTTGACTTTGCAGTTTCTGAATTCAATTCAGACAAACCAAACCCTTATGTCTATGATTATGTGAAGTTAAGTTTTAAACTTGCAAAAACAATCAATTATAGGGTTCCAAAAGAGATACATAGAAAGGTATGTAAAAAATGCAACTCTATAAGGAATATAGAAAACACTAAGATTAGAACAGAAAGAAGAAAAGTAAACGGAATTTATAGAAAGTATATTAAAATAAATTGTTTATCTTGTGGCAATATTAAAAAAATTGCAATTTAAAGAGTTGTGATTTTCATTAAGTTTGCTAAAGAAACATATTTAAATAGAACTCTACTTATATTATATATTAATTATAAAAAAAATCAAAAAAATAGATAATTAAGAAAATTTCAAAAAAATAAAACAAGTCTGTTTTTAAAATTACAAAATAATTTTGAAAAGTTATTATGAACAGATATTTATTATGAGGTGAGTAACTTTGACAAGTGTTCAAGATGTTTTAGCACATCCATTAATTGAAAAAATTGCAAATGATTTAAAAGAAAATAAAAAATTAAAAGCACCTGAGTTTACTTTATTTATAAAGACAGGAAGTCATAGACAAAGAGCTCCTGATAACCCAGATTGGTGGTTTATTAGAATGGGTTCTATTTTAAGAAAGGTTTATGTTTCAGGACCAGTAACTGTTAAGTCATTAAGATCATATTATGGTGGTAAGAAAGAAAGAGGAGTTAGACCTTCTAAATTTAGAAGATCTGGTGGAAAGATCATTAGAGTTTGTTTACAAGAACTTGGTAAATTAGGGTACATAAAAATCTCTGATGATAAGAAGGGGAGAGTAATTACTCCACAAGGACAAAAATATTTAGATTCTTTAGCTGGTATTGTTTTTAAAGAACATTCTTCTAAGAAAGAAACTATTGTACCAAAAATTGAAATAAAAATTAAAAAAGAAGTTTCAAAGACAGATGTTAATAAAGAAGAAACTAGAAAAGAAGAAACTAAGGTTGATAAAGAAAATAATGACAAATTAAAAAAAGTAGATTCTGAAAAGAAGAATTAAATTTATTATTTTTGAGGTTAAGATATTTATGGCAAGAAACAAAGATAGAGAATTAAAAGAATTTTTAATTTCTCAAAGACAAAAAATAGGTCCAGGTTATATGAATACTCCTGTTTGGATCATACAAAAAGCAGGAAAAAGAATCTGGAATAGAAGACAAAAAAGGAATTGGAGAGAAACAGAGTTTGGTGCTCAGTATAGAGCATTAGTTTTAAAGCAAGAAGTTCTTAAAGATAAAAACACAAAGAAAAGTGGAAAGAGAACAAAGAAGCTTAAACTAACTTCAAAGAAGAAAGTTAGAACAAGAAACACAACTGTAATTCCTAAAAAGTTTATTAAAAAATGAGAGTGAAATTTATGCCACAAGAAAGTTATATAATACCATTACAAAAAGCTTATGACAAACCAAGAACCAGAAGAGCAAATGTTGCTGTTAGCTTGATTTTTGATTTTTTACGTAAGCATACAAGAAAAGAAAAAGAAGATGTTATTCTAACAAAAGAAGTTAATGAATTTATTTGGAGTAAAAGTATAGAAAAACCTCCAAGACAGATTCCAGTGTCCATTAGAATCAAAGAAAATAAGGTTTATGTTTTTTTAAAAGGATCAAAAGAAATAGAAACTTTCTTTAACAAACAAAATGAAGTTAAAAAGAAATCTTTAAAAGAAAAAGTAACTGAAATTAAAGAAAACATACAAGAGGGTCCAAAGGCAGACAAGAAAGGAAAAACTGAAGCAAAAGTAGAGATTCCTGTATCCAAACCTAAAAAAGAAACTGATCTTAAAGAAACTGTTCCGCTAGAAATAAAAAAAGATTTAGAAACAAAAGAAAATAAAAGTTCTGCTAAAGAAGTTGTTACAGAAAAATTTACTGAAGAAAAATCTGCTGAAGAGAAACCAGAAATTAAAAAAGAAACAAAAGAAAATAAGGAACAAATAAAATGAGAATAAAAAAAGCAAGAATAAATAACTCCCCTTACCTAGGAGTTAATTCCTATTGTAATGATGAGGTTTGTTTAGTTCCAAACAATATATTTCCAAAAGAAGAAAAGATCTTTAAAGAATATTTAGATGCAAAAGTTGTTAAAATAAATATTAATCAATCCCCTTTACTAGGAGTATATGCTATTGGTATTAAGTATAAGCTAGTTATAGGTGCAGAATCAATTAGTAATTATGAATTAAAAATATTAGAAAAAGAAGGTTTTAAATTAAAATTTGTAACTGACTATAATGCTTTAGGAAACCTAATTGCTCTTAATTCAAATTATGGAATTGCTTCTCCATTATTATCAGACACTACAATTAAAGAAATTTCTAAATTCTTAAAGGTTCCAATTGAGAAAAAACAATGTGTGGAACTTGACTTACCTGGTAGCTCAGTTTATGTAAATGATTCTTTATTTTTAGTAAATCCTTCTATCTCTGAAAAAGAATATAAATATTTACAAAAGAAATTTAAAGTTCCAGGAATTGCAACTACCCTAAACTATGGGGGTTCATTTGTTGGAAATGATGTTGTTGGTAACTCTAAGGGCTTACTTGTTGGTGCGAACACAAGTAATATTGAGTTACAAAAGGTTGATAGTCTTGTAGTTGAGCTATAAGGTTATGCAACTATTAAAAAATTAAGGTGATATTTTATGGTAGCAGAAAAAGGAAAAGATGTTAAAAAGATCAGACTAAATAAAGAACAAACAATCTCATTATATAGATCTAAAGAACAAGAATTAAAAAAGATTTCAGACAAATTAGAAGAAATTGATAACTTGTTATTGGAGATTAGAAAAGCAGAACAAACCTTAACTGAAATTAAAAACATTAAGGATAAAGAAAGTTTACTTGTAAATATTGGTGCTGGAGTGTTAGTAAATTGTATTATAGAAAACAAAAAAGATGTGAAAATAACATTGCCTGGTAACATTATTGTTGACAAAGATACTGACCTTATTTTAGCAGACATTAGAAAAAGAAAAGATGAACTAACAGACATTAGAAAAAAGTTTGTTGAAAGTTATCAAAATAATGTAAGAACTATTCAGCAAGTCTCAAAAGCAATTGAACAAATGGAAGCCCAAAAAGCAACTGAGTCCCAAAAAGGACTTGTTAATTAATTTTTTAATTTTTTTCAATTTCTTTTTTTATAACTATTTCTTGCTATCTTTTTTTTTACAAATAATTAATCTTATATCTTTTATACTAACACATTAGAAAAAGGTATTTACTTAAAAGCTTTTGTTCTATTAATTATTATTAAGATTGTAGATTATTATCTTACAAATTATTAGTGATAAATTATGTTTGGATTATTAAAAAAGAAAATAAAAGGATTTACTGATAAGGTCTTTGGAAAATCTCAAGAGAAGGTTGAAGAAGTTAAAACTAAAGAAGAGTTAGAAACTAAGATCCAAAAAGTTGAAGAAGTAAAGAAACAAGAAAATTTAGAGACTCAAGATGTTGAAAGACCTCAAGAAACAAAAATGCCAAAAACCTTAGAAAAAGATTTACCTATTAAAGATGTAAAATCAGAATTAAAAGATACAATTTTAGATGAAAAAGTAATTGATAAAGAATTTAGAGAATTAGAAAAACCTGTTGAGAAAATAAAAGAAGACATCCCTAATAAAGAGGAATTCTTTAAAAAACCTATTTTTAAAAAAGAAGAAAGTTTTGAAAAGAAAATAGAACCTGAAAAAGAAATTGAAAAAATTATTTCTAAACCACAAACTTCCTCAGAACCAAAAATTATAAAAGAGACTTTGAGAGTAGAAGAGAAAGCTCCTGCAGGAACTTCTCTTTCTAAAAGAGATCTAGAGACAGTTACTAGAAAGATAGAAGATGATTCAAGTTCTTCAAAAGAATATCAAGACCTAACAAGAGAACAAAAAGAAATAAAGACAAGAAATGTAAGCAAACTTAAATCAATCTTCTCCTCAAAAATAAAACTTTCAGAAAAAGAAATTACTGATTTTTTAGAGGATTTTGAATTCTCATTGTTAGAAGCAGATGTTTCCATTGATTCAGCATCAGCAATCATTTCTAGTTTAAAAGAAAATTTAACAAAGTCTTCTTTTTCTAAAAACAATCTTCTTGAAGACATAAAAACAGAAATTAAAAAAGCTCTTTTAAATCTTTTAGATGTTGATTGTGATATTAATAACTATCTTCCTAAAGAAAGTTTACAAGGGCCATTAATAGTTCTAATAATTGGGCCTAATGGTGCTGGAAAAACAACAACAATTGCAAAACTTGCAAACAAGTTTAAAAAAGAAAACAAATCTGTTGTTCTTTCTTCCTCAGATACCTTTAGAGCAGGAAGTATTGACCAACTTGAAATTCATTCTCAAAGATTAGGAGTTAAAATTATTAAGCAGAAATATGGCTCTGACCCTGCTGCAGTTGCTTTTGATTCTGTTGCCTCTGCTAAAGCACATGGCAATGATGTTGTTTTAATAGACACTGCTGGCAGACAAGACACAAACATCAACTTAATGCAGGAGCTTTCAAAGATAAAAAGAGTTGTAAAGCCACACCTTACAATTTACATTGCAGAATCTCAAAGTGGACAAGCAATTGTTGAACAAATTGAGAAATTTGATAAAGAGATTGGAGTTACAGGCGTTATTTTAACTAAATTAGACACAGATCCTAAAGGTGGAACAGCAATCTCAATTTTACATGATCTAAAAAAACCAATCTTTTATGTTGGGACTGGTCAAGAGTATGATAATTTAGAAGAATTTTCTTCAAAGTATATTCTTGAAAGAATAATATAATTTTCTTTATTTTTATATTTTTTTAAGGCCTTATAAACAATAGATTGATTTTTATGGAAAAGAAAGAAACCATTTTTGTAAACAATAAGAAATATACAATTACTATATATTTAGAAAGAAGAAAAAATGCTTATCTGTCAATTGGTAAAAAAATAGTTATTAGGATACCAACACTTCTTAAAAAAGACAAACAAGATTTACAGATTGCAAAATTTAAAGAAAAGATAATTAAATATTTACAGAAATATCCAAATTATAATTTAAAGAAAGAAAACTATTTAAATAACCACATCTTTAAAATCTTAGACCAAACCTATGTTCTAAAATTGAATGATACTGAAAACAAGACTGCAACAGGTAGGTTAGTGTCTAATGACATAGTGCTAAACATACCTTTTAAACTTTCAAGAACCCAAAAACAAAAGATGATCTCTAGTTTAGTAAATAAATTATTGTCACAAAAATATCTACCATTTATTAAAGAAAGAGTAGGTTACTATAATGATCTTTACTTCCAAAAAGACTTAAAAAAAATAAGTTTAAAAAAAGCAAACTCTAAGTTAGGGAGTTGCACAATTGACAAGAAACTAATGTTTTCAACAACACTTCTCTTATTTCCTGAAGATGTTAGAGATTATGTAATTGTTCACGAGTTAGCACACACAATTGAGCATAATCATTCAAAGAGATTTTGGGCAATTGTAGAAAAAATTATTCCAGATTATAAAGAAAAGAAAAAATGGATTAGAAAAAATTCAATTGGTTTAGAAATCTAATTTAATTTTTTATTTTAAGATTTTTTCTTATTAAAAGCATCTTTAATATTTTTTTTAAGATTTTCAATTGCTTCTTTTTCTGTTTTTATAGTTGGCAATGGTTTTTGTTTTATTCTTCCTGGTGTTTTAGCAGGCTTAGTTTTTTTTGGTAGTGGTTTTCTTGGTAGTGGCATAATATCTCCTTTTTTAATTTTAATTACTTTTCTCTAAATAACTTTAAAGATCAAATCGATATTAGATTATATTGTGGAATTATTTTTAAATGTAATTGTTAGACATTTAATTAAGATAAGAAAATGAAATTGGAATTATAGGTATAAGCAAGTAAGTAATCTTTTAGAACTGTTTGAGAAAGAAAATGTGAAATATGAAAAAATAAAGATTTGGAGGAACAAAATATGGCTGTAAAAATAGAAATTGATAGATCTACGCCTGAATTTAAGAAAAATAATGTTGTATCTAAGATAAATAGCGTCTACAGTGCAAAGGTAAGTTCACTACAACCTTTAGTAATTGATATTTTAGAAAGGGAGGATATAAAATACTCTAGAAAATAAAAGTTTATAAGGTATTTTATACTTTATTCTTTTATTTTTAATCTTTAAGGGGATAAGTTTTACTGCCCGAAGTGGAAGGAATAAAGTAAATATTAAGATAAATAATTTAATAAATATTTATAAATTTATTGTTTTTTAAAAATTGCAAAATTGGAATTATAAAAAACATTACCTTTATAAAGCTTATGCGAGTAAATATTTATATATGAGGTTAAATAATCAAGTAATATCAAGTATCTATAATCAATTAGATAATTTTGGGCATTCTTTTATTAATAAGTCCAGACTACACGTACTTCTAAATAAATTAAATTTAGGTTTAGATATAGATAAAATTATAATTAAATTAAACAAATTAAATAAAATAAAATATGTTTTTGATAATTATTATTATATTTTAAATTCAGATGAACAAATAAAAGGATATTATAAATATTCTGTTGAAGAAATGGTTTTTACAATTTTAAATAAATTAAAAATAGATTGGTATTTAGGATTACATTCTGCGTTAATTATTAATAACTTATCTATTAAAGATGATTTATTTCATCAGATTCCTAAATCAACTATAATAATTAATTCAAAATATTCAAAAAGAGTAAAAATTTTAAATCAAGCTTTTATATTTAGAATACAGAAAAATTTACTTTCTTTTGGTATTGTTTCTAAAAAGACAAAAAACAAAATTATTTTTAACTATTCTGATTTAGAACGTAGCTATATAGATTATTTATATTATACGCATAAATCTCCAATATCTAAAAATTTATTAAATATTAATATTGTTAAAAAGTATCTTTTAAATTTTCCAAAAGATATAATTGAGGCAGTTAATAAATATGAATCTTAAAAACAAAAAATTATATGTTTCTTTTGTAAAAAAAAGATATCCTAAATTATCAGAAATGATGATTGAAAAAGAATATTATTTATCTTTATTTCTAACTAAAATTAGTATCTTTATAAATAAAAATAGTTCTTGTGAACTAAACAATTTACTTTTTAAAGGTGGTACTTTATTAAGCAAATATTATCTAAATTATCATAGATTAAGTGAAGATTTAGATTTTTGTTATTCAGATTCTAATAGATTAAGAACTTTATCTACTTCTTCAAAATTAGAAAAAAAAATTAAAAGTATTGAAATTAAATTAATTGACAATTTAGTTGACATTTGTAAAGGAACTGATTTTGATTTTAAAGATGATAGATCAAAAACTTCAAAATATATTAATATAATAAATAAGAGAAAAATTTGTGTGTTTTATATTTATTATAAATCAGATTATATATCTATTAATGAATCAAGAATAAAAATAGAAGTTAATTTTATAGAAGATCGTTTACATAATCCAAAAAATGTTTCTTTATTAAATATTGTTGATAAATTAAACTTAACTGATTTAGATAAAGTTGAGTTAGCTTCTTTTAAATTTGATTTAGAAAAAATTAATTTTAAATCATATGATATTTATGAAATAATTTTAGAAAAATATAGGGCTTTACTTACAAGAAAAGAAAACAAAGAAAGAGATGTTTTTGATTTATATTTAATTAATAAGAAACATGATATTTTGAATATAAATATAGAAGATGTGTATTTAAAATTGAAAAGTATTTTTGTATATTTTTCAATATATAAAGATAATTATAATTACAATCTTAAAAGTATAAAATCTAATAATTTTAAATTTAGTGATAATTTAGATGATATGGTTATTGAGGATTATAATTTAGATGAATATAATCAATTTAAAGCAAATTTACTTGAAAAGTTAAAATTATTTAAATATATAAAATAAAATAATTATTTAAATATATAAAATAAAATAATTATTTAAATATATAAAATAAAATAATTATTTAAATATATAAAATAAAATAATTATTTAAATATATAAAAGGAAATAATTATCTTTAATTTAAAGGAAATGAGATTGTTAGTAATACTAACTTGTTGAAAACTGTTAAAAAATATGTCGCTTTAAAAAATGTATAATATTTTTGTGATATAAGTTTTATTGCCCGAAGTGGAAAGAATGAGTGTTTAATAATAAAAATAATATGAAAAATTAAATAAGGTGATTTTAAAATGGCTAGATGTGATATTTGTGAAAGATATATTAATTTACAAGAAAATAAATATTATTATGTTGATAATACTAATCATCTTTTTGGTTGTTGTAATGAATGTTATTCTAAGTTAATAGATTCTGAAAAAAATAAAGTTAAAACTTCAAGTAAGATTAAATTAATTGAAGAAAAAGATATCAAAACTAGAAAATTAGCAAATATAAGTAATAATTTATCTGGTTTTAGATTTTTGGGTATTTTATCTGCTTTAGGTGTATTTTTCATTCCAATAGTTTTATTAATTTTAAGTAGTTTTATCTTCTTTTATTCTTTTTTTGATAATTTTAAACTTTTTAAAAAAGATTTTAAGGTTTTAAGTTAAAACGTTAGGTTTAAAAATGTGTTTATATTATTTATTATTATAGGTGATATTATGAAAATATATATTTGGAATAAAAATTGTGTTGATGGAAAAATTAATAATAAATTAATTGGTGCAGCACATAACGGTTGTTGTAAACAATAAAATTAAGATTTGTCATGGGTTTATATTCCCCAAAAATAATCTCGTTAGATAATGGTGTAGCAATTACTGGTGAAAAGACATTAATTTTATTAAATAAAAAAGAATATATTAAAAATAAATCAAAATTATTAGAATATACCAAAAATTCTTTTAAAAATAAGACTATTTCTAATTTACAATTTAAAGTTGATAATAATACATTAAGTTTCACGGTTCTACCTACAACTAATTGTAATTTAAGGTGTATTTATTGTTATTCTGATGGCGGTTTTGAAAAAAAAAATTTAACATTTAAATTTGCAAAATCTTTTATAGATAAATTAATAGATAATAATAAAACTTGTAATCATATAAATATTAATTTTGCCGGAGGAGGAGAACCGTTATTAAATTTTAAATTAATTAAAAAAATTATAGATTATTTAAAAAGCAGAAAATTTAATTTAACATTAAGCATGGTTACAAATGGAATACTGGTTCCAAAATATATTTCTTGGTTAAAAGATAATTCTGTGTTTTTAAGAATATCTTATGATGGTTCAGCACAAAAAATTAATCGTCCAGGATTAAAATTTAATTCTGATTTAAAACTAATTAAAACTTTCGAACTTTTAAAAAATAATTATTCTCCTGAATTATTAGGTATACAGATGACTATCACAAAATTTAATGTAAATACTTTAGCTTTAGATGTATTTAATCTTATTACAAAATATAATATCAATACTATAAAAATAGAA
>Ga0265294_10000247_pt1 | contig 70690 bp, 78 predicted proteins | sample MunlanPumphouse3_FD_192504 | JGI IMG/M metagenome (GOLD analysis project Ga0265294, IMG submission 192504) | Groundwater microbial communities from a municipal landfill in Southern Ontario, Canada - Pumphouse #3 | ecosystem: Environmental > Aquatic > Deep subsurface > Groundwater | place...
CATATGAGTATTTTGTAAACTAAAACTTGTTATATCTAAGTCTGTATAGGTTTTAGTTGTACTTTTTACATCATTAGCTGACAAATCAATGGTTTCGCTACCAAGTTTTAATTCACCTGTTGCATTTTTTGTTGATGCACCAAATTCAAAGACTACACTTGTAATCTTATAACCTTCTAAAATTGATATTTGTAAAGTACTGCCATTACCAGAATCTTTATGCCCATATAATCTAATTTGTCCGTCTTTATTCAAACCAATATGATTGTTTTGCCCACCCTTAACAGATAGAACAGTAAATAATGTTGAATCAAGTCCTATTGTAGAAGCATTATTACCGTCAGTCATATTGGCTGTAGCGCCAGAATATGCTGCTGTAACTGTTACAGGGTCGCCGCCAGCTTCAGCTTCTTTAGCGATTGTTACTGTTACTTCAACTGTAACAGGTTCTTCTTCGCCAAGAGTTAATGTTGCTTCAAGAACAACTACTGCATCTTCACCATCAACTCCAGGACGAATAACTTCGGTAACAACATTGTCAACGATTACAACTGCTGTGCCTGATTTAACTGTCCAAGTGATTGTTGAGCCCATTAAGCCTTCAGTCGGTAAATCAAATATCGCAGTTTTAAAGCCAAGATCCGTATCTAGTGCATTAACGTCGGCTGCCAATTTTTCTGCATCACTTAATTCTGCAACTACTATTTGTTCAACTTTGCTTAGCATTACTTGTGCATTATCATTAAATCTTCCAACCGGAACATTAACCAATGTGACTGGTTGACCAACTATCATAGCTTGGAAGTGAGCTTTAACTGCCGCGAAGTCTGCGATATATGTGTCTACGCGAACTTCAAGAATATTTGTGCCGTCGGTAACTTTTACAGTATAACCACTTGTTCCGATTGTTGGGATTGTGTGGATAGTAACGTTCTTAACGGTAACTAGTTGTCCTTCTAAGGCAAGGATTGCAGCGGAATCGATTGATTCAAATTCAACTGGTTCTGGAACCGGTTTTGTGCCCAAAACTTCTACATGGCTTAAACCAGAGATTTGTTGCAATTCGCGGTATACAGCTTTGGTACCGATTACACCAACTTCGTTGCCGATAACAAGTAGATCTGCATAATCAGTGTTGGAACCAAGGTATAAGTAGATACCTGCAGTTTCATCTTGAATAAAGACGTTGTTGCCAATGATGGATGTTACAACACCTTTAACTTTTACTTCTTCATCTGTTGCAGCTGCGCGAGCTTCTTCCACAGTTCCGTATTCGACTTGTGCAAGAATATTAATTGTAATAACTGCTTCGTCTGTTGCTTCTCCTGCGGTTAATGTTGCGGTTAATGTTAAAGTCGCATTAGCTGTTAAGCCTGCTCCCAAAACACCGTTTTCATCAATTAAATCGACTGGATCTGCAACCCATGTAATAGTAGAACCGTTAACTCCAAGGGTTGGCAATGTTAATGTTGCGCCTGCAACATAGTCGCCGCTTAGAGCTTCAAGGACCGCTTTGTCGGCTGCAACTTTTTCTTCGTCGGTTAATTCAGGTGCTGTGTATTCGCCTGGTAAACCAAGGTATACAATACGTGGTACGCTAGAAGAAGAGAAACCATAGAAGTAGATATTGAATGTACCAATCGTTCCTTCAGCAGGAAGTTTAGCAGTGTCTGCATAAACAGTAATCTTAACGGAAGAATCGTTAACATCTACTAAGTTGTTGCCTTCGCGTTTTGCAAATACTTGTAAGTATTGGTTGAACGGAGCGCTTGTTGTGTTAGTTAATGCAGCAAGTTCTGCAACTGTAATTGTTCCGTCAACTTCTGGAAGTTCATGTTCGCCAGGTGTTCTGGATAACAATGTCCATGTTCCGACTTGTGGGCAATTTTGGTAAACTTCGCGTTTTCCTTTAATTACGACTCTGTCGCCGATTTCAACTTCAGTTTTGTTTCCGTAAATAAGGATAATGTCGCCTGCATCGTCAGTGATGTAGAAGTTGTAATATGATGACCATACACCGGTTACTCTACCTGCAACCACGATATCTGAATTAACTGGTTTTGCAACCACTTCGGCAATGGTCATAGGTTCGATTGGTGCAATTTCCACTGGGATTTCTTCAGTTGTTGTATATTCACCAACAGTGATTGTAACTAGCAATGTAGCATTTGTTAATTCGGAAACTTCAGTGAATGTCAATTCGCCATCAGCAATTGCCATCTTAGCTTCGTCGCCTTCTTTAACAGCAAAACTGTAAGTTGCGTCGAAGTTATCATCGCCTGTTGGAAGAGTTACAGTTTCTGTATAGATATATTTCTTTGCCAGTTGTGTAGTCAAAGCTTCTTTAGCAAAGCCAGCTTTTTCTTCATCAGTTACAACTGGTTCCGCAATTTCGACAAATGTATCGTCAGATAGGTTGAACGATACTTGCCATAATTCTTTTGCAGCAAAATAAGTATAAATGTTAAATCTCATTCTGACATATTTGCCAAGATGATTATCTAGGACGTTAGGTTCTTCCCATGCAGTGTGAGATTTGTAATAAATTTGAACTTCATTACCTTTTACGTCAACTAAGTGATAATTAGGTTGACCTTGTTTGTCTTCATAGAATCTGAAGTAACCTTCAGCTTCGATGTATTGGCCACCAAATCCGTTACCAACAACTGCATCTGGTACTAGAGCTGCAATTTCTTCAAGAGTCATTTGAATTGGTTGAACTGGTTCAGTAGCAGTACCAAGGCGAGTTACGTTAATATCGCTACCAACTTGAAGGATACCATAGTATTGAGTGATATTACCTTGAACGTTAACATAGTCACCAACTTGGATTCCGTCAACAATTGAGTAAACGAAGAGACCGCCTGTGTTGTCAGCTACTTGGAATTGACCTTCACGATAGTGAACAGCTGTTACAGTTCCGTTGAAGTTAACAGGATATTTGATTGCAGCTGTGTAGTTTTCTAATGCTTCGGCTTTTAATTCTGCAATCGTTCCTTCATAAAGAGGAGAAGATTCTGCCAAAATTGTGAAAGAGATTTTCTTCGACGATGAATAGGTTGCAGTTACTTCTTCGCCTTCTTTTTCGTATTTATAATCTTGAGAAACTTTGAAAGTAACTTCAACAGTTTCGTCGTCAGTTTGATAAGCAGGGCGGGTAATTTGACCAACTAGTTTATATACATCTACAAAATCTAATCCAGTAACAACTGTGACCGCTTCGCCTTCTTGGGTTGTAGTATCTTGGCGGTTGCCATCCTTATCAATATAGAATAATTTTCCATTGGAGTCTTTTTGTGCATAGATGATATTGCCGTTTGCATCGCGAACGAATTCAACGATGGATTGACGAGCAGTTGATTTAACCCATTTAACATTCAAGACATCTGGGTTTGAACTGATTACTTCAACAACACCACCATATTTATGTTCAAAAACAGGGTTTTCTAAATCGTCGCCAGGTTTCAAAACTTCTTCCCGAATAGCAAATTCAAGATTCGAGACAGTTTCTTCTGGTTTTTCAAAATGGATATTGGCTAGTACTTCATCAACTTTGTCTCTTGCTTCCCCGCGAGCTTCCACATCAGCTTGGGTTGCACAGGCTGTAAGTACTAACGCAAACACTAAAGCCACCAATAGGCTCAAGAATCTTTTACCATATTTGGTAATAGTCATGTTTTTTTTCCTCCTATTTTTATTTTACCCACATCAATAAGTGAGATCATTTTGGTTTGCCACTAAAATTTGCAATTCGCCATCAAAAATACTCATAATGCCTACAACATCAAGTGTTTTACCTTCGAAATATTCCCAATCGGAAACACGGTTACCTTTATCGTCGTAGATATATGTTTCGTTAGGAATTCGGATATTAATATCTTTGCCATTTACTTTCGCTTCAATTGTGAATCCTAAATTGCTCGGATTGTTCTTTTTCGTATTGTATCCGTCAACAATCAACAAGTTTTCCATTTTCACCAAAAGACCAAGCATATGGCGATTGTTAGGATTAAAATCGTCTGCAGTAATTTCTAAAGGTTCAATTTCATTGTTCAATGAATAGATTTGCACGGTTGCATCGTTGATGCTTGTTACTTGAACGGCACCGCCGAAATAGCCGATAGTACCTGTCGTATAGATTTCTCTGCCGACTTGGAAGTTTGTAACATCTTGATAACCACCATATAGATATAAACCATACCACTTATTTTCTCTTACAATGTAAGGAATCAAGTTGTTTTCGTCTGGTTCAGCAACGGTAATTCTTCTTGCCCAAACATATTGGTTAAGCGGTGTTTCGCCGTCCGGAAGCGAATCTACATATACTTCATAAGCGTTTTGGCCAATTTCGCCGATTTGGGCTTGGATGCCTAAATCGGTTTCTTCAACAAACCAATTGCCGTTTTCGCCAATATATGGGAACGATGAACCGTCGGTTGCAACAACTTCCGTGTTGGTTAAACCGATATGCCAATGTCCGTCAACTTGTTGTTGGATATAAGCGTTTCCGCCACCCAACTTACGAGTTACGATTCCTTGAATTCTAACCCTTTTGCCTTTGTCCAATTCATTGGCAACAGAATAAACCGTGTTGTATTGTTCGTTGATTTCTTGTAATGACATGGATTGTCCGACAACACTGTAGTCATATTCTGGGTCTTTTAATGTGCGGTTCCAAATTCTGGTTCCAAACGCTTCAGCTGCAACGCTTGCTTCAATCATTTTTGACGCATACATTGTGCCAGCGGCTTTGGTTGCGGTATAGCATTGTTCAACCAATTCCAAATTGATTAAACGGCCACCAACCCAAACCCATGCCAAATAGCGTTTACCAGTTGAATCGACGCGTTGGGAATTAACTTCGTCAGCTTGAAGAACAATCGGAATATCGTTGTCCCTAGCGTTTTCCATAACTTTCTTGACGAATTTTGCGGCTGCAAATCCCCATGGTTCAACTTTGTATGTTGATTCCGGTGTATCTATACCGAGATAACGTACTGTAATAACCTGTCCTTTTAATGTTCTAAAGATTGTCGTGTCACCGTCAACGTGGGAAACAAATGTTACCTGTCCGATTCCGTCTTCAATGAAGTCTTTGCCTTCGTAATCCTTGGTAAATTTAAACTCATCGGTTAGTGGAGTCGGAATTTCGTCATCGGTATATATCTTGTCTTTATCGCCGGGGGTTGGTTCATCCTTTACGCAACCCACAAGCAATATCCCTAGAACAAGGAACAGTAAAAGGGATAATAACTTTCTTGTTTTCATTAAAATCCTTCTATCTAGACTTCATTATTCTAGTTCGTCAAGCGCATCTTCGTAAGCTTGTTCGATGCTGACGCCGCCATATAGAACCGCTTGAACCAATGCTTCAACTACGTCACGGCAGTCACTGGAACCAGGGAAAGCAGGGGATGTGTAGAATATATTTCTTTGTTCCCAACCAACTTTCATTGTCTTGGCAATGAATGATGGTTCGTAAATAGTTGTCCATTCGCCAGTGTTGGCATCAAGGATTAGTTTTTTACCATCTAAGAAGTCTTCGTATTCTTGAGATGATCTAACGCTTTGACGGATTGGGAAGTAACCAGTCTTGGTTGCCCAAATCATTGCAGCTTTGTAACTTGTTAAGAAACGGATGAATAACCAACCAGCCAATTCTTCCATTGGATCTGTACATTTGAATAGTGTAACGTTGGTACCTTGTTGGATAACTTGGCCTTTATCAGGTTGAACTCCACCGTATTTAGTTACATCTTCGAATTGTGGGTAAGGAACAATTCCTACGTGGAATGTGCTGTCCGGATCACCTGGGTAGTTATAGTTAGCACCAGCAGATGAACCGATTGTCATCTGGATTTGACCGGCTTTGAAAGCGTCTGAGCTATAGTCAGTACCGAATTTAGTCGATGTACCGAATAAGCCTGCTTCTTTGTTATCGAAGAACCATTGTATAGCAGATTTCGATTGAGGATTGTCGAATCTGAATCTTGGTTCTTCTAGCGATGTGTATTCGCCGCCGAATTGTTGTGTTAATGTGATGAATAGGTTAGCTTCGGAGTCAGCTGCGAATCCGGCATGTTTTAATTTGTCATCAGAGGATAATGCTTGGTAAGCTTCGCTGTTGATGTAAACCTCGCAGATTTCGATAATGTCTTCCCAAGATAGGTAAGCATTTGGATTGTCTGTGAATACCGGTTTTTCGTCAACTACTTCGACAGTACCTAAGTTGTATTTTTCATATAGACTTACGCCATCAACTTTTTCGTTATAGAACCATGTTTTGTTATAGAACATAACTTCGGTTGATTTATTGAACGGTAAGCTGTAAAGCGTTCCTTTAGTATCGTAGATTTTACCTTCTTCGTAATAAGCAGTAATAAAGTCGTCGATTTCTTCTTGAGTCATGCCATAACGAGCATGATTGATATAGGAATCAAGTTCACGTACAGCTTTACCTTGAAGATAAGCAGCGACATGGTCTGGATAAGTTTGCGCAATCGTTGGATTGTTTCCGCTTGACAAGGTTGTTAAAATCTTATCGCGAAGATCGGTGTAGCCGCCTTGTGATTGTTGAACAACAGTAATATTTGGATATTCTTTATTGAACTCAGTAATGATTTCCGCAATAACACCTTGGTTGGCTTGTCCCATTGCATGCCAGAATGTTACAGTAGCCGAAATCTCAGTTTGATAATCAGGACCCAAATCTTCGATTTCGTGTTCTGTTCTTCTTCCTCTTGGGGTACAACCCACAACTGCTATCGCAATAATAAGCATCGCAAGTAAACTAAGAAATTTTCTCATTTTTTCTTCTCCTTCTTTTTGCTTTTTTTATTTTTACTAAAACTTTCATTTTAGTTTTAGCCTTTAATACCGCTTCTTGATACACCACGCATGATGTACTTTCTCAAGAAAATGAAGATTAACAGAAGCGGAGCTGTGACGACTGTGGTGGCAGCCATCTGTAAATTATAAGGTGAACGGCCTTGGTCATCGGTAAAGGCAGTTCTTAAACCGTTTGTGATCAGACGCATTTTTCCTTCAGTAACAAGGTTAGGCCATACATATGAGTTCCATGCGCCCATCAATTTGAGAATTGTGATGGTAATCAATGTTGGCATTGCGATTGGCACCATGATTTTCAATAAGTATTGGAAATCGCCTGTGCCGTCAACTTTTGCTGCATAATACAACTCATTAGGTATTTGCTTAAAGTTTTGTCTGAGCAGATAAATATAGAACACTGATACCCAGAAAGGAACAATCATAGCTTGGTATGTATTAATCCATCCCAGTCTTGAAACGGTAATATAGTTGGTAATAACCATCATTTCTCCCGGAATCATCATAGTTGCGAGGAAGATGGTAAAGAGAATATCGCGACCTTTAAAGTGCAATCTTGCAAATGCGAATGCGGATAAAACTGTTGTGATTAATGTACCAATTGTTGAAAATACGCCGACGATGATGGTGTTAATCATATAACGACCGAAATATGTGCCCGTCATTGTCATGGAGACACGATAATTCGACCAAATGATTTTTCGTGGAAAATAAGTTGGATCGGGAAGATTGACTTCTTCCGTTGACTTAAGCGATGTGATAATCATCCAATAAAACGGAGCAATGATAAAAATTGCCACAAGCGTCAAGAAAGAGTATGTCAAGACGTATTTGATAATTTTTAGCGTTTTTTCCCGTCTAATGACCTCCGAAATAGAATCCCCAATCATGGTATTTGTGGTATCAAGATTGGTGCTGTAACGTTTAACGACGATTTCGCGGTTGCTTAATACTTTTTTCCGGAAAACAGCGAGCGGAACTAAAACAATAACTAAAACACTAATTAAATATTTTAATAGAACCATAAGTCACACTCCCTAGTAATGAACACGTTTTTTACTGACCCATGCATTGATGAGAGTAAAGAACATGATAATAAGAAATAGTACTACTGCCGCTGCAGCTGCATACCCCATTCCCTTCGTCATATCGCTGGTTTTCATCCGGTCATATACATACCAAACGACGGTAGCCATTTGCCTGCGATAGCCTTTTGGACCAGCCTGATTGCCGAAGATAGCAACAACCGATGAATATTCTTTAAATGCCCCGATAAACGAAGTTATTGTAAGGTACGCAATTTGAGGGGAGAGGAGAGGGACAGTGATTCTAAACGCGATGCGCATTTTGGTTGCGCCATCGATTTGGGCTGCTTGATAATACTGTTTATCAATGCTTTGAAGCCCGCTTAACAAAATGAGAATTTTAAATGGTAAGGCGTTCCATGTAATGTATGTTAATAGAATTAACATCGACTTCCAATAAGAAGGATAAAGCGCATTGCCTGCTGAATCCATCAAGTCGCCACCTAACCAGTTTTGTGGTTGCCCACCGAAGACTTTAATGATGTTGTTGACTAATCCACCGTGTGTTGCAAACATTACGGAGAATACCATCCCGATAGCAATGGTGTTGGTTACATATGGCATAAAGAAGACGGTTTGATAAAACTTTTGCAGCCATTTAATACTGTTTAACCCAATGGCGATTACCAACGATAATATTACCGAAACCGGAACGGAAACAAATACGATAATCATCGTGGTCTTCAGATATTGAATAAAATCGCCTCTTGTAAATATTGCTTTGAAGTTTGCTAGACCCCAAGAACTAAATTCATATTCGGTTGGATCTGCCCCTTTACCGTATCCGATGTTTAGATAGTTGTAGTTTTCTTTAAACGCAATGATAAATGTGTTGAGTAGCGGATAGATAATAAAGATAATTAGTAAGATTAAAGTTGGAGCTAAATACAACCAGGCTTTATATTGTTTTTTTCCAACTTCCATACTATTGCAGTCTCTTTTCCGTTAGTTTATCGAAAATGAAACATTTATGGGGTTTGATTTTGGCTTTAATTGTTCTTCCGTCAACAATATTCTTGATGTCTGCATCCACAATAAATCTGAAATTTGGCGATTCGCAATATTCGTTTTCGGCAATAACTGATTTGTCGCGTCCGATGTATTCCACCAAATTAATCTTAAAGGTAAAATCGCCGGTTCCTTCTTTATTTACTTCAAAGCCTTCAGGCCGAATTCCTATGATTGCCTCTTGATTAGGTAATTCGGTATCTAAAATTCTGTCTTCGCCAATAAAAACCCCACCATCTTTGATGTAGCCTTTGAAAATATTGATTGGAGGAGTACCAAGGAATTTGGCAACAAAAAGATTTACCGGATTGTTATAAACATCTTGTGGCGCACCTTTTTGTTGAGCAACACCGTCTTTCATAACAATGATTTCATCGGAAATACTCATCGCTTCTTCTTGGTCATGAGTTACGAAAATTGTTGTGATTCCCGTTTCTCTTTGAATCCGTTTGATTTCTTCTCTGGTTTGAAGACGAAGTCTTGCATCCAGATTGGACAACGGTTCATCCAACAATAGAACATCGGGATTTTTTACCAGTGCCCGGGCAATGGCTACGCGTTGTTGTTGTCCGCCGGACAGTTGCTTCGGCTTACGGTTCATAAGCGTTCCGATTGCAACCAAATCGGCAACCTTTTGCGCTCTTTGCAAAGCTTCCGCTTTAGGCACTTTTAAGTTTTGCAACGGAAACAAAATGTTTTGTTTCACCGTCATGTGTGGATATAGAGCGTAATTTTGGAACACAAGGCCAATTCCCCGTTTTTCCGGAGGTAATTGCGTTACTTCTGCGTTCCCAAAAAAAATCTGTCCTTCAGTAGGATTCAATAAACCCGCAATCATATACAAGGTTGTTGACTTTCCACATCCAGACGGACCAAGTAAGCCAATAAGTTTTCCGGAAGGAACTACGGTGTCAAGCTTATCGACAGCGCGAACTTCGGAATCTTTATCAGCAAAAACTTTGGTTAGGTTAACTAATCGTATGTCCATTTTTTTGTCCTCCAAAATTAATACTGTAACGTTAATTGTTACCTATTAACGTTATCCTTTCAGTCAATTCATTATAGCATACTTAGAGTAAAAACGCAATCAATAACCTTATTTTTTTCAAAAATTGTTTTTTTGTGGCTAACAGTAACAAAAAATGTCGCAAAAATTGCGACACTTCGAAATTTATTTTATTTAGGTTTAAACGATTATTTCCTACTTGTTTTTTACACAAAAGTCCAAATCACAAAGAGAACCACAAAGATAATTCCCAGAACCAGAATCAACTTAAAAGACTTTTTGATGACGGTGATAGCACCAATTATAACCAAAAACGCCGCTGCAAGCAACACGATTGCTTGAAGAAAGCCAGATAGTTGGGTAAAAATATCAAGCACGAACTTGACAAATTCTTCGCCTTTTTTGTTTGTATACTCAATAATGAAATCAAATATGCCCATCTTTTTTCTCCTTAGATTTTCTTTCTTGCTTCGAGCGCTCTTCTGAGCGTCAATTCGTCCGCATACTCAATGTCCCCTCCGGCAGGCAAACCATAACCGATTTTGGTAACGGATAGTCCCTGTCTGGAGACAATTTTATCAATATATAAAGCGGTCGTTTCGCCTGCTGGCGTAAAACTTGTGGCGATAATAATTTCTTTTACAACCGGATCTTCCGCGCGTTTGGCAAGCGAATCCAAGTTAATGTCGTCGGGTCCGATTCCCTCAAGTGGGGAAATAAGTCCGCTCAACACGTGGTATAATCCGTTGTATTGTTTGCTTTTCTCGATCGAGAGCACGTCCTTGGTGTCTTTAACTACCATGATTTGCGAATGGTCCCGTACCGGGCTTTGGCAAATTTCGCATTCGTCTTGTTCCGTTAACACATGGCAAGTTTGGCAATGTTTAACTTTATCCTTGGTGCTGACCAAAGCATCAATAAAAGCTTTGACGTCTTCTTCGCTAAACTTTTCCACAATGTGGAAGGCAAAACGAGTGGCCGTTTTCTTTCCTACGCCGGGGAACTTTTCCAATGAAGCAACCAGACGATTTAGAAATTTCAATTCATTCATTAAAAGAAGCTACCCATCCCACCGAGAAGTGCTTGGTATTTGCCCAATTTTTCTTCTGTCATTTTCTCGATGTCCTTATATGCCAGATTGCATGCGGCAACAATCATGTCGCCCAACATTTCCAAATCTTCTGGTCCTTCGATGGTAAAATCTTCGTCTATTGCAACTTCTTTAACTTCTTTGGTTCCGGTAACGGTAACTGTAACAACCCCGGTTTTTTTCGAAAATACCGATTCTTCAATTTCTTTTTGGGCTGCCATCATCTCTTGTTGCATTTTTTGGACCTTACGGATTAATTGTTGATTCATTATTCTCCCTCTTTTCTAATTAATGCTTTGCCGAATAAAGCTTCCGCTTTTTGGTCAATCGAATTAACTTTTGGCGCAGTCAGGTTCTTATCCGCTTTCATGATTTTTAATTCCGGATGATTAATCGGAGACAATCGCGGAAATTTGACCCCCATATAATATTGGGAATGATATTCCTTGCGCTTTTCTTGCCATACACTTTCCGGCAAAGCAATAAAATCATATTCCTTGCCAAAAGCGTTCTTCAATACTTGTTTGGCATCAAAATGCACTTTTTCTTCCATTAAATAATTACATATTTGCGCATTCGGATAAACGATAATCATTTCTTTAAGACCGTTTGCGGCGAGAACCCCATCCATCAAATAACGCGCAACAGGAGTAAGATGTAAGCTTAATCTATCTCCCATCCGACGCCAATTGTTGACAATTTTAACTTTTTCTTCCCGCGCTTTTGGGTCTCGCGATTCGTGAAGAATCGTTTCAAGCCTTTTCACGTCATATACTCTTTGGGTTTCCAAATCGTCAATTTCTTCCGCTTTTTTTGGAGCAGGCGTTTCGCTTTCCGCGCGCGGAGTGCGAACGACAACGGTTGTGGAAGATGTTTGCGTTTGAGTCTGTTGAGGTGTTTGGACTTGCGGAGCTGCTTCTTGTGCTACAGGTACTTCCGCAGGCACTTTTTTCATCGCTTCCTCAAGTTGGTTAATCCTTGCCCCCAATTTAAAACTATATTCTTTAACATTGTTTATCGACTTAGATAACTCATCCAAAGCATTCACATCTATCGTTGGTGTCTCTTCCTTCTTTTCAGCCAACTCATCGATTCTCTTTACCAATCCATCGATTTCGTTGCGATAAGCAAGTTGAAATGCTTCCACCGCTTCCTGATAATGTTCGAATTGTTGTTTCAACTCATTATATTGATCCTTGATTTCGTTGACTTCTTCGACTGGGTTCGGTTTTTCTTCGTTGTGATATAGTTCGACAATATCCAACCGTTCTTCAACACCGTTGAATTTACCGAGAATCAACTGAACAAGCGAATCCATGTCGTCAATTCGGTTTTGTAGTTGCATCATCATTTCCTGGACATTGGCAATAAATAAATTGCTCGGTTCATGAAGTTTTTCTGCCATATCTTGACCAAGAATATTTGCAACTTTTGTTTCGATTGTTTCAATTCTGTTTAATAATTCGTTATCGACATTTCCTGTTTCTTCTTTAGAATTTTCTTTAATCGCTGCAATTTTTTCTTCCATTTCCGCAAGTTTCGCCAATAATTCTTCATCTGCATTTGGTTCAATTTTTCTTGCTTTTTCTGTCAATGTTCCTATTTGGGTTTCCAAAGAAGCAAGTCTCGATAACAACTCGTCATTAATGTTGTTACCAGTTACCAAATCATTTGCTTCTGTTTTTGTGGTTTTAATAGCTTCAACTTCAACTTTGATTTCTCTTAACGCATCGCCGATAACTTCAACAATACCCATTTTTTCTTCAAACTCAACTTGAAGGCGCTTTTGGGTATCTTCCAATTCCAATATTTTGTTTTCTATTTCTTTATTATATGTTGTATTGCTTGCTTGGTTTTCTAAAAATTCTAATTTGGCGCTTACGCTTTCTTGCCAATCTTTAAGGTTCTGCGCTGCCAGTTTGTTTTCCAAGATTTGAACATTGCGTTCGAGGTCGCAGATGCTTTCTTCCAAGATAGCAATCGTTTCGCTTTTTTCAATATCGATTTCTTTTACGATTGGCGTTTCGTCCTGATAATGAATCATTTTCATGATTCCGACTTCCAAATAAATCATCTGCGAAGTCGTCCATTTCATTTTATTTTGAATATCGATTAATATATCTAGATATTTCAAGATTTGCGTGCGTTTTAGTGATTGTGCCAAAACAACAAATTTTTCGTCATCAAAGATTGCTTTTTTGTTAAGCGCGTTTCCTTGATTTTGAAAAAGCAGCAAATCGCGGCACAATTGAATCAAACCGTAGGTGATGCGGTCGACTTCTTTTCCCGATTCAACTAATTCTTCGATAACAGACAATGACTTTGTGACATCTTTGTTTTCAAATGAAGAGAGCAGTTCCAACAATTTAACTTTCGAAACCCGTCCGGTTACTTTATCGACATCTTCAATGGTGATTTCGTCATCGGTAAAAGCGCTGACCTGATCAAGCATTCCCAAAGCATCGCGCATTCCACCTTCCGCCGCTTCCGCAATCCCTTCAACAGCTTCGTCTTTAATTAATATACCTTCTCTTTCAATAACCCTGTTAAGCATTTCAATAATTTGCGCTTTTGTTAAAGGTTTGAAATCAAACCTTTGACACCGCGAGTGTATCGTTAACGGTATTTTATGAGGTTCGGTCGTGGCAAAAATGAAACATACATGAAGAGGAGGTTCTTCTATTGTCTTAAGCAAAGCATTAAAAGCGGAAAGACTTAGCATGTGAACTTCATCAATGATATATACTTTGGTTTTCAACAAACTAGGAAGGAAATTTACTTTTTCCAAAATGCGGCGCATTTCGTCAACGCCGTTGTTGCTTGCGGCGTCAAGTTCGATTATATCCGTAGTGACTTCATTTATGATTGCCTCACACTTAGAACATTTATTGCACGGTTCGCCGTTTTGAGGATTATCGCAGTTAATCGCTCGCGCAAAAATCCGAGCAATCGTTGTTTTTCCAATTCCCCTTGGACCGCTGAAGATATATGCATGAGAAGTTTTATTGTGCATTATCGCATTTTGTAAAGTTTTTATAACATGCGATTGTCCGACAACTTCCGCAAAAGTATTAGGGCGATAACTTCGGTATAATGCTTTATAGGCCATAGTTCAACTTCCTTTCTCTTCATTAGTATATACTAAGAAAACATTAATTTTATTTTCACAAAAGCCAATAATAATCATTGATAGTATATCATAGATTATCATATTTTTAAAGTTATTTTATTCTTTTTTTAAAATCTCCTGATTCAAGGTGTTTTTGCACAATTTGTCAAATTGCTTTCTTATATAATAAAGAAATAAAGGGAAGCTTTTCAGCCTCCCTTTAGATATATATTATTTTTTAGTTTCAGGTTCTGTCAAAAGCTCCTTTGCGGAAACAGCTAAGCCCGCTATGCTTTGAAGTTCGGAAGGAATGATGATTTTGGTTGCTTGGCCTTCCGACATCTTAGCCAAAGCTTCATATGCTTTTAAGGCCAAGACGCCCTTATCAACCGCAACCTCTTTTATCATCTTTAATCCTTGCGCTGTTGCTTCGTTTACGATTATAATCGACTTGGCTTTACCTTCGGCTTCTTGAATCAAAGCTTCCTTTTTAGCTTCAGCACGGAGAATATCTGCTTGTTTGGACCCTTCGGCGCGAAGGATTGCAGAACGTTTTTCCCCTTCCGCAAGCAAAATAGATTCTCTTCGTTCGCGTTCGGCACGCATTTGTTTTTCCATGGCGTCGCGAATATCTTTTGGCGGCATAATGTTTTTGACTTCCACACGAAACACTTTTATGCCCCAAGGGTCGGTTGCTTCATCCAAAATCGCTCGCATCTTGGTGTTGATTAAGTCTCTGCTGGTCAAGGCTTCGTCCAAATCAAGATCACCCATAATATTACGAAGCGTGGTTGTCGTCAAATTATCGAGCGCACCAATTGGGTTCGATACACCGTATACATATAGTTTAGGGTCGGTTATTTGATAATAAACGACGGTATCGATTTGCATCGTAACATTATCTTTGGTAATTACGGGTTGAGGTTCAAAGTCGATTACTTGTTCCTTTAAATTAACAATGCCAATTTTATACGGACTAAAATACGATTTACTCTTGGCATATTGACTGCTCGCGCTGTTTGGATCAACCGCTATCCGATCAATAAACGGAAACAAGAAGTGAATTCCGGTGTCCCATGTTGCATGATATCTGCCCAAACGTTCAACGACATAGGCATTGGTTTGCGAAACAATACGAATGTGCGAAATAATAATAATCGCAATTAAAACTAACAAAACAATAATAACAATTAAAACTGCATCCATTTTTTATTCTTCCTTTCTATTTAATGTTAATTTCCTGAATCGCATCAACGACCAGTTTGTTGCCATCAATCTTTACCACAACGACTTTATCTCCTATGGCAAAAGATTGATTATTGAGTGCTATAGCTGTCCACTCCCGAAAATCGACAATAACTTCTCCTTTTGAAAAGGTGTTTATTTCGCGTGTTACCTCTCCGACCTTACCGATTAACCGATCCGCATTGGTCTTTACTTCGGTGTTTTTTGTTAATTTCTTCACCAGCGGTCTTGTTGCAAGAACTAATACAAACGATACTGCGGCAAATACTACCAATTGTTCAATTATACTAGCATCGAGGATTGCAGCGATTAAACCACCGACCGCCCCTAAGGAAAACCATATTGAAACAAGTTCTGCGGATTCGCTTTCAAGTACAACTGCAATAATGGCTACGAGGATCCAAATAATAATCATGTACATTTGCGTAGAGCCCCAAAATGATAACATTAATAACCCTCCTTCGTATTAACAATCAACATCCGGTTACCGGTATTCCAGAGAGCACTGAATTTATACGCTGTCTTATCCTTAAAATCAAGCGTAAGATGATCGCTGATTTCCGTAATCAGGTGTTTGCCTGAAATACGGCCGTAAGACGGTTTTATCGCAATTCTATGCAATCTTGCAGCATCATGGTTATCCACTTCGTCTTTGGAAACCTTTTGAATAATGATATTTCCTGAATCGCGATCAATTCCCACAGCCACTGCATACGCGTCTTTAAAATAATTTGCCGCATGCTTGTTCAAAGTTATGTTGTTTTCGTAAAGTGTTACAGCGCCTAAAGAACTGTTTTTAGTTATCCATTCTATCTTCATAATGCTCCTCCTTACTTACATTATATTCGAAATGGATTTTTTTGTCAAGCAAATGTATAAAAATGTATAAAAAATATTTTTGTATATTATATTGTATGCGCTGTGTTTATATTTTATTAAATATTTTTGTCGATTTTCCCAATAAAAAGGTATCCTTCTCTTGTTTTATTGACGGTAACCTTTTACAAATTGCTATTGCCCTGCCAAAAAACCCTAAAATTTTCCCAAAATTGTGACTCTGCTTGGCTTTCTTGTAAATCTTTTATAATATATTCATTGTTTTATTAAAGAAATGGTGGTATAATAATACAGAAAAAATTAACGAGGTGAACATATATGCGTGTAAGAAAAATAATAATATTATTAATATCCATTTTATTTCCACTAATTGTAACAACCTTTATTGCCTTTTATTCTTACGGCGCCGTGGGCGGCTGGGTGAAAAACGAAAATCGATTTTACGAACATTATTTCAATAACAGGTATTCCACCGAAGAACAAATCGAACGCTCTGTTCGTTTCTCTTCTGCAAAATATCAAAAGAACGTCACTAACGTAACATTCAGAGACCCAGACACCAACGGATTACTCGAATTAAACAACGGCACATTGAATTTGGCTAATGCTTTCTCTATCGAATCTTACGCAATCTTGAACGAAACCGACACAAACTTTACGATTCAATACACGTTCTTTATCTATGATATCGCATACGGTACTACAGAAGACCCGATAGTAAAACCGGGGGAATTATATCTCGTTTCCGTTAAAGGCGTAGGAGACGAAGCCGATTTGCATCTACGTTCGGCTCTCGATACCTTAAAGGATTCGCTCAAAGGAGATAACCCTTCCACCGGCGCTGCAACCCCAGCGGTTTCGCGGTCTGGAAGTTTTCCTATTTTTGACAATAATGCCAATGACCCGGAAAAAGCTGACGACGCCCATTATGTATATACGATTAATCCAAACAATACTTATCCTTTTACTCATGTTGACGATTTAGGCAATGAAAAAGATATCGAATCTGTTCCGTTCTTAATAACCAGAGAAGCAACGTTTGCAATAGTTCAGAAACTAGGAACCGACGAAGACCCAATCAAAGTTTGGACTATCGGTACATTAAGAAATATTAAATCCTCAACAACCAGCAACAACGATTTGAATTTTAACACTTTGCCAAACCTTAACGAAGGTTATAAATCAGATATAAAAACAGCAGGATACTTGAAATTCGTTTGGCCAACCCTATTATGGCAATCAGCTATCGCATTTGTCATTACTTCGGGATTATCATATTTGTTTTATCATATTTGGACTATCGAGGAAGGGGAAAATCAAAAATTAAAACCAACAACTATTAAGAAGGTTAAGAAATAGGTCGTTAAGACCTTTTCTTTTAGGAAAAAAACATGGATGTTAAAGAAATAGAAAGATCGTTAATAACAACTTATCGGAAAGCTCTTTACCGCCCCTTTATTCAGGCGATAGCGGAATATGAATTAATCAAACCGGGAGATAGGATTGCAGTGTGCATTTCCGGAGGAAAAGACAGTTTAACACTTGCAAAATTAATGCAAGAATATCAGCGCCATGGTCAAGTACCGATTGAAGTTGTCTTTATCGTTATGAATCCCGGTTTCATGGAAGAAAATGTTGTAGCTTTAGAAGAGAATGCCAAGAAAATGGGCATTCCGATTGAAATAGTTCCCTCAGATATCTTTGAAGTTGTCGAAAGAATTGCCAGCGACTATCCGTGTTATATGTGCGCCAGAATGCGAAGAGGAACATTATACTCTATCGCCCAACAAAAAGGATGCAATAAAATCGCTTTAGGTCATCATTTTGACGATGCAATCGAAACTATTTTATTAAACATTTTTTACGGCGGAACATATAAATGCATGATGCCGAAACTGAAAGCGCAAAATTTCCCCGATATGGAACTAATCCGCCCTCTTATATATATTAAAGAAAAGGACATTATTCGTTTTATCAAACAAATCGGCGTTTCCCCGATGAATTGCGGATGCATGGTGGCCTGTGGAAAAACATCTTCGAAACGAAGAGAAGTCAAAAACTTAATCGCCAATATGCGTAAAATTTATCCCAATGTCGATATTTCGATATATCGAAGTGCGCAAAACATAAACCTCAACTGCGCTTTGGGTTGGAAACACGGCGATAAGCAACATAGTTTTCTTGAATACTATGATGAAGATATATATTCCGACGAATAAAATATTAAAAAATAAAAATGCAGATTATGGTCAAAGCCTTATCTGCATTTTTTTCTAATTAAAATTCACAGTTTTTTGGTGTTCTGGCATACGGAATGACATCGCGAATGTTTTCGACTCCGGTCACATACATAATCAACCGTTCAAATCCCATACCGAAGCCCGCGTGTTTTACACCACCGTATTTTCTTAAGTCGATATACCAATCAAGTTCCTCTTTTTTCATTCCGAGTTCTTCCATCCGTTTAATTAACAAATCCAAACGTTCTTCCCTTTGGGATCCCCCAACCAACTCTCCGGCACCGGGAACCAAATAATCCACTGCTGCTACCGTCTCGTTATCGTCATTCACGCGCATATAGAATGCTTTGATTTCTTTTGGCCAATCGATAATAAAGACAGGCGCTTTAAAATGGACATCCGTTAAATACTTTTCGTGTTCGGTTGCGAAATCTTGTCCGTGTTCCGGTTCAACTTCAAATTTTTGACCGCTCGCTTTTAAGATATCGACAGCTTCTTTATGAGTACATATATTAGCTTTGGATTTTACCAATTCTTCCAGTTGGGCGATTTTACCCTGCGCAACAAATTTATCAAAGAAAACCATTTCCTCTTTGGCGTTTTCTAAAATAAATTTAACGATGTATTTAACCATTTCTTCAATTAAAGCGATGTTGTCGTTCAAATCAGCAAACGCAACTTCCGGTTCAATCATCCAAAACTCGGATGCATGGCGGGTTGTATTGGAGTTTTCTGCCCTGAATGTCGGTCCAAAAGTATAAACCTTTTTAAACGCTAACGCAAACGTTTCGGCTTCCAATTGGCCGGTAACGGTTAAGTTGACTTTTTTACCAAAGAAATCTTTGGAATAATCGACTTCTCCGGTTTTGGCTATGCGTTCCAAATCTAGAGTTGTAACTTGAAACATTTGACCTGCGCCTTCTCCATCATTGGAAGTAATTAATGGCGTGTGTACATATACAAAACCATTTTCGTTAAAGAACTTATGGATGGCAAACGCAAGCAAACTTCTCACTTTAAACACCGCATGAAACAAATTGGTTCTAGGTCTCAGGTGCGCATTCTTTCTCAAGAATTCTCTGGTATGCCGTTTTGGTTGAATCGGATAATCTTCCGGGCTGTCGCCTTCAAGTGCAATTTGGTGTGCTTTGATTTCAATCGGTTGTGCTTCCTTTGGCGACAAAACGACTTCGCCATCGATGGTTACTGCGCTTCCCACCCGAATTTTGGTTACATCTTGCCAATTGGACAAAGCATGATCGTAAACAATTTGCATGCTTTCGAAAAACGATCCGTCGTTTAACGCAATAAACCCGAATTCTTTTTGATTTCGGTTGGAACGAACCCAACCTTCCAAACGCACTTTTTTGCTTACAGCCCCTTGTTTTTCTTTTATTAATTGTTGAATGCTGCTTTTTTGATATTCACTCATTTTCTTTCCTCCTTTTTTAAAAAAAATAGTCCTTAGGAATTGCTTCCTAAGGACGAAAATCTCGCGGTGCCACCTTAGTTCACGATAATTTAAGGAAAATACATATATATTATCGTGCCCTCGTTTGTCCATAACGCCGGATTAAGCGGGTAGTTCTACTTTCAAGTTTGATTTCTTCTACCACTCCGAGGTGTTTTTCCATTAAGTGTTTCTGTTAAGTTTCCACTATCCTTAACTCACTGGAAGAAACTTTCTTAATATACTCTTCCTCTTCATCGTTTTGTTTTTATCTTTAGTTATCTGTATTATATGCTTTCTTAAGCAATATGTCAAGTCTTTTTTTGTTTATTTGCCCAAACAAAACTTGGAGAACAACTCATTGAGAAGCCGATCGGTACGCAATTCACCGATGATTTCGCCTAAAGAATTCCAGGCAGCTTGAATATATATATCCACAATGTCGATATAAACATCTTCTGCAATCGCTTTTAACGCTTCGTCCAAATTGTTTATAGCTTCGTTGATTTTCGCGAGTTGACGGGTGTTGCTTATATATGAAACATTAGTTTCGTTGACATCTCGAATCATTACGTATATTTTTATTGCCTCTTCCAACTTTTTAATATCTTGTTGATTGGTTGCGGAAATTACAATCGAATCGGAAAATTTTTCCGGATCAACCACAAGCGGAAGGTCACTTTTGTTGATTACTTTAAGATGTTGGCGGTTTTTGACTAATTCAAGTAAATCGTAGTCCATTTTTTCCAGCGGAGCGCTGCCGTCCAAAATCAAAAGAATCAACTCGGCTTCATCAATTTTGCTTTGGCTTTTGGAAATGCCAATTTTTTCGACTTCGTCGACAGCTTCCCTAATCCCCGCGGTATCAATCAAGTTCAGCATAATGCTTCCAAGAATCAGTTTTCCTTCCACGATGTCTCTGGTGGTTCCGGGAATCGGCGTTACAATAGCTTTGTCTTCTCTTAACAAGGCATTTAGCAGACTGCTTTTGCCGACATTCGGCCGGCCGATTATTACGGTTTTTATTCCTTCTTTCAATTTCTTGGCATCGCTTGAATAAGAAAGAATGGTTTTCAATTGATTATATATATCTTTGATTTGGGGTTTGATTACCGAATTGGTCAATTCTTCCACGTCGTCATATTCGGGATAGTCGATGTTTACCGCAATCGTAGCGATAATATTTAAAAGCTTAACTCGCAAATCGTCGATTGTGGCTTTTATGTCCCCCCGAAGACCATAATTGGCAAGCCGAAGGGCGGCCTTGCTTTCTGCATCAATCACATCCATAACGGCTTCCGCTTTCGTTAAATCGATGCGTCCGTTTAAAAAAGCGCGTTTCGTAAATTCACCCGGCTCTGCAATCCTTGCCCCCTGAAGGGCCAACAGTTCAAATATCTGATTGGTTACAAAAATTCCGCCATGACAATTAATTTCCACAATATCTTCTTTTGTGTAAGTTTTGGGTGCCCGATACACCATCACCAAGACTTCGTCGATTACTTCATTCGATTGCGGGTCGACGATGTGACCGTAATGAATGGTGTGACTCGGTACCCGGCGCAAATCCTTCTTGCCTTTGAAAACTTTTGACGCAATTTGGATTGCTGCGCTACCGCTCATCCTGACAATCGATATGGCCCCTTTGCCCAATGCCGTGGATATTCCTAAAATAGTATCGTTCATCGTTTCTTTCATTCTCCGCTCACTTTTTCTAAGAAGTTTTCTTCATCCATTTTTTCGATTCTTTCAAACCGTTTGATAATCTTATCGTTGGTTGTACTTAATTTGTCGGATTCGTCTTTGGCTTTTTCAATCGCTTTTCTAACTTGGCCCCAACGTTCGGTGTAACGTTCAAATTCTTTGCTTAGTTTGCGCAATTCTTCAATTATCAAATTGGTGTTTTGACGGCGTTTATAATCCAATAAGGCAACTTGAATTACCTTAAGCGTAGCTATTAAAGTCGTTGGCGACGTCAAAGCAACATGTTTTTTCTCGGCATACGTTACCAATTCCTGTTGATTAGCCAAAATATAATAGTAAACCGCTTCGGACGGAATAAACATTAAAGCGTTACCTATGGTTTCGCCGGGAATAATGTACTTTCGGGAAATATCGTCGATATGTTTTTTGACATCGACTTTGAAGTGCGTTTCATAATTCTTTTTATCTGCTGGGGTTATATCAGGTTCATTCATCTTTTGATAGTTTTCCAAAGGGAATTTTGAATCAATTGCTATATGCCCTTTGTTTTCCGGAGTAAAGATGATAGCATCCACTCTGAAGCCGTTTGTCATTTGGTACTGCGTTTGGTATATATCTCCGCTTACCCCAAAGACATTTTCCAAAATAGCGTTCAATTGGAATTCGCCAAAACTTCCGCGTTTGGTCTTGTCCTGTAAAATGTCTTGTAGTTGAATAATGTCTTTGGATAATGCTTCAATATTAGTTTGCGCCTGATCAATGACGGCTAATCGTTCCATTACATTGGAAAATGTTGCCGTTGTTTGTTCAAAACCCGATGCCAAGCGGTTTTCAACGCTCGCGTTTATTTTAGCAAGCTCATCGGAAACAGTTTTTAACATTTGCACCTCGACTTGGCTAAACTTGTTTTGGATTTCGTATAATTCTTTGGTGGCGTTCGATAAAGTTTGCGCATTCTTTTCCGACAAGTTTTCAAACCTTTGGTCGATAACGGAACGGGTTTGTTCCAATTGTTGGGTAATATGTTCGTTTGTTTTATGCATGATCTCAAACTGATTTTTATAAAGCGCGCTTTCAATCATGTTTTCAAATTCTTCGGTTTCTTGGGTTTTGTTTGTCCTAGCTTTTTTTAACAAAAACAAAAGGATAAAAACATTCATTAATAATACTATCCCCAAAATAATGGAAATCATTATTTCCGGTAAGCTCATATATCTTACCTCCTTTGTGTTTCTTTAATTATATCACAAGATAGCGCTTTGAATAATATTTTTAACACCTTTAAAAATGGAAACACTTTCACTCTTTAATCAATGGCGCAACCATATTGCCTATGTTATAATTGCTTTTGAAGTCCGAACTAACCCTCGCTCATCTTTTGCTTGGTCTTTTTGGTCTTCATCCCTAATTATTTTATTTCTCGTTTCTTTTTCAAAAAGAGAGGGCTTGATTCCCTCTCTTTCTTTTTTTATTTTTTTACCCTTGGTTCGATAATCAAATAACGTTCCGGCTCTTCGCCTTCGGAATGCGTCGTGACATCGCGCCATTCAGATAACTTGTTGTGGACGACTTTGCGTTCATAGGCATTCATATAATGAAGTTTAACCGGAATTTTGGTTTTTGCAACGTCTCTGGCAATTCGCGTGGCCATGCGTTCAAGCTTTTCGTCGCGTTTTTTTCGGTACTCACCGACATCGACTTTTACAACAAAACCGGTTTCTTGGTCGCGATCAAAATATTGATTGACAATCAACGAAGCTAATAATTGAAACGCGCTTAATGTTTTGGCTCCTCTGCCGATTAAAATGTTGTTTGCTCCGTCGGTTGATACGCTGTACTCAACGACATTGTCGCGCATCTTGCGTTCCACATAGCCCATAATATTGGCGTTTCGTAAAAAGTTTTCCAAGTAGTCTTTGGCTTTTTTGATTGGATTGGCACCAACCATGACATGAACTTGAATTTCCTCACGGGATACTTCTTCCGGTGTCAATACATCGAAATACAAATCTTCTTTAGCAATTCCCAATTCCTTGACAGCTAATTCTTCAACTTCTTGCAGACTGTGTCCAACATATATTCTTTCTTTCACTTCTCCACCTCTTACTTCGCGTGTATATTTCTTAAACGTTCCAGCCGTTCTGCGCTGCGTTTTTGGCCGACATAAGATTGGAACATTGTATATATGTTACCAATCAACCAATAAAAACCTAAACCGGCTGCGCTGCTTAAAACAAACATACCCATCATGAGCGTCATGAAATACATCATGTATTTCATGGTTTTTTGGGTTTCGTTTTGTTGTGCAGCCGCTTGACGGCGATAAGCAGGTATATTGGCTTGCGATTCTTCTTGAAGTTTCTTTTGTTTTCTTTGCAAAATGAATTGGCTTAACATTTGCGTTCCGACAACCAAAACAGCAAGAACAATTACACCCCACATTTGCAGTGAATCGCCTTGGGTGCGGTCTTTAAACAAATCGATTCCAAAAATCTTGGTATTCAAACCTTCAACCCAGTTTGCGGTTCCGCTGACTTCGCCATTAGTGTAAGGCAAACGGGAAATCGCCCGGAATATACTCATAAAGATTGGGAATTGCAAGAATGGCAACAAACAGCCTCCGATGCCTACTTTATATTTCCGATAGATTGCCGCCATTTCCATTTGTTTGGCTTTTTGCGATTCGGGATCGCTTCTTTTTTCATATTTAGCTTCCAATTTAGCGAGTTCAGGTTGCATCAATTGCATTTTTAAACTCATATCGTTGGTTCTGGCATATATCGGCCAACCGAGCGTACGAACCAACAAAGTAGTCAAAATCAAACCGATGACATAATAACCGCCAAGCAATTTGGATAATGTCATTAAAATCCAGCCTACCGGGAACGTAAAGAAATTGTTAAACAAATGTCCCCAGAAACCATTTCCAAAACCATAGAATTGAATTGGCGCGGGTTGCAAACGATAGCGATCTGTTTGGATGGTGTAAAAATATACTACTTCGTAAACATCTTGAGTTGCTTCAAATTCCGCTTCATCAACGGATTGAACGGTAGCTCCGGTACAGCTCGAACCGCTCCGGCGAACTAGCCCCAGCTTTTTTGCTTCGGTCGTCGTTTCCAATTTGGCCAAATATTTGACTTTGGCTTTATCGATTAATTCTTTTTGATAATCTTCCAATGAGCCTGCTTCAATATAATCGTTTATTTGATCAATTGCGCTTTCCTTGGCCGCTTGGAGTTGGCCGCTTTTTACCTCTTGTTTGAATTCTTCTTTATCCGGAACCCGAACGGTAAGGCTTAACTCTAGTGCAAGCTCGTCAAGTTGCGTCAAAGCATTGTCCAAAAACCCGTCAGGATCAGTGATAGCTTCGTTTGCGAGGATAGCGGTTATCTTGGCGTAAACACTTGTTTTCGCTTCGTCGTTTTCTTCCGGAACTATTAGATAAGTTCGCAAAAGGGTGCGCGTTTTCTCTATTTGGGTATTTTGGATTTTCGTTTCTAAATCCTTATAAGTGGTTACCTCTTGCTTTCCACAACTCACCAGGAAAAATACGAAAAAGCCCAAAACAATTGTTATCATTGCATAACGAATCATTTTACTTCTTTTTGTACTCATTTAATTCTCCTCAATATTAATTTTTTGATTGATTTGATTTATCAGCTGGGTTAATTCCTCTTTTAACTGAAGAAACTTTAACGTTTTGCTTCCTTCTTTAACAACTATTAATACCGATACATGAGGCAACACGTCCAACAACGGACGCATGATTTCTCTGACAACGCGTTTTGCGTAATTTCTTTCGACAGCGCTACCGTATTTTTTTCCAACCGAAATGGCATACAGATTGGTTTTTAAATTGTTTTTTTGGTAATACAGTGTAAAACTTGGACTGCTCACTCTTTTTCGTCCGCGGACGATTCGGGCAATCTCTTCGTTTCTTTTTAAGCGATAGCGTTTATTCATTTTTATCCCTCTTTATAAAACAAAAAGACCTCTTCTAAGTTTTTGGTGACAAGAAGTGGTCTATGTATCGATATTTGGTTGTGTCATAAGTAGAAAATTATGCTGATAAGACTGTGCGACCCTTTAAACGTCTACGAGCCAATACCTTTCTTCCTCCGACTGTTGCCATACGAGCACGGAATCCGTGGGTTTTACTGTGTTTTCGTTTGTTAGGTTGATATGTTCTTTTCATTTGAGCACCTCCTATAAACCATGCTTGTATATTATACATGAATGGGTGGTCTTTGTCAACGAATTGATTACTTTTTTATTTTTGCCCGCCTTTGGGTTCGCATTTTTATTATTATTTCCCAAAAACAATCTGTTAAACTGCAAAAAAATTAATAAACCACTTTTTTAATATGTTTTTATCTTTTGATAGTCAACCCATGCTTTGGTTATGATTTCTTGGTTGTCGCTTCCCAAAACTTTTGCGATAACGTAAATTTTGGAGATATTATATATTTTGTTGATTTCGACATAATTGGTCGAAGGCATAATAGTTGATTGATTGACGCATCCGTAATAGGAGTCGATTAAAAGATAATCGCTGAAATATTCTTCGGTATCAGTCGGATGGTTTGCCACTTGGGCATAGATTTCGACAATCATGTGCTTCATGGAAATACCATCGATTGATTTTGCGGTCAAATAAGTGCGGATTCTATCGCTTGTTTCGCCGCTAACGCGTCTTTCGATTCGTAAATCGAACAATTCGCCTTCATTAACCAAATAACCTTTTTTGCCTGCGGTTTCGTTGTCGATCAAACGTTCCTCAAAAGAATCAAATTCAATATTATCCAAATCTAACGCTTCTACCTGATAGGTAAAGTTTTTAAAATCGGATTTGCCGGTTTCATTGTTTCGGATTTCATAATAAATACTTACATACAGTTTTATGGGTTTATTGTCTAATTTACTGTATTCTTCGGTTTTTTCGTCGTAATCGTTGCTGGTTTTGCCTAGATTGGACCAAGAAGCAAAACTCACCGAAGTATTGCTCCAGGTACTCGCTTTGCCTTCTTTATATAATAGGTTGCCTTCGGCTGTAACAGCGGTCAAAAATCCGTGTACGTTAACAACCATGGCGCTCGAATCTTTTTTCGTTAAATACATAAATACATCCCAAAAGGAGTGTTCTTTGTTTTTGTCGGCATCATCCGTACTCGGAATATACCTCTTTTCGCGTTTTTTTAGGGTAACCATTAAATTTTCGTCATAGGGGGTTGTGGCGTAGTCTTGATAATTGGCATCGATTGCAGGTTGAAACAAAACGTTCAATAACACAATTAGCGTTGCCAATGCAACCGTGTACACTACTAAAACCAAAACTTTTACTTTTACGCTCAATTGCGAAAATTTATGCATAATTCTTCACCTCAATATTGAAATTATACCATAACAGCCCTTTGTTTGCAAGCAATCCATGATATAAAGTTTTCCACATTATCAACATGAGGAAAACAATTGGGAAAACTCTCCCTAGTTTTCCACAGGAAAACTTTTTAAAAAATGTTTATTAATGTTTTAGCCAATTTTTTTGTCATTTTGTGATATATTATTAGGAAAGAGGTGATATTATGGACAACGCTCATCAGCTTTGGCTTGACGTAAAATCTAGGCTGCAAAACGCAGAACACCTTATCGGAAAAACCGAATACGAAGAATTGATACAACCCATCGATACGATTCACAAGGTTTCCGGAGGTTATATTTATCTTGTAGTATCTTCCATGTTGGAAAAATATCGCCTAGAGAAGTTTTATTTGGAAAAAATGAATCAGGTTTTGGTAACTATCACCAATGAGGTTGTCAAATTCAAAATAATGACCGCAGAAGCTGCCGAAAAAGAAAAAGAAAGCAAAATCGATGAACCTTTTCAGGTGGCGGATACGGTTAACAAACGCGTTTTGCGTCCTGAATATACTTTCGACAACTTTGTTACCGGCGAATCCAATCGGTTTGCTTTCCTGACTGCAATGAAAGTCGCGGAATCCCCTCACGTTACGGTTAACCCGCTGTATATTTTTGGGGAAGTAGGGCTAGGAAAAACCCATCTTATGACCGCAATCGGTCACTTCGTGCTTGACAACAACATCAACGCCAATGTGGTTTATACGACCGCCCAACAGTTTGCGGAGGATTATTTTACCGCTACCACAGCCAAAAAACCAGTAGCGATCGAAAATTTCTACCAACATTATCGCGAAGCTGAGTTGTTATTGGTCGATGATGTCCAATTTTTGTCTGGAAAAACCAAAACCCAAGAGGAATTTTTCAAGGTTTTTGAATATTTGTTCGAAAACAACCGCCAAATCGTCTTAACTTCCGATCGACCAGCTTCCGAACTTGAAAATATTATGGCCAGATTGAAATCGCGATTTAGCTGGGGCGTTCTTGTCGATATCAAAAAACCAGATTTAAATCTGCGAAAATCCATTCTGAAACGCAAACTTCCTTTTTTAATTAAGGATTATTCCGAGTTTCCGGAAGACGTTATCGAATACATTGCGCTACATTTTGACGACAACGTCCGGGATTTGGAAGGTGCGCTTCGCCGTTTTATCTATTATTGCGTCTCTTTGAATGTTGATTTTTCCATCGAAAATGCCCAAGTGGCGCTTGATGCGATAATCTCGCGAGACAAGACAAGCGTTCAACCGGACTATAACGATGTAATCGAACAGGTGAAAACTTCTGTTGCGCGTTACTTCAATGTTTCTATGCGCGACCTGGCGTCACAATCAAGACGGAAAGACTTGGTTTATCCGCGTCAAATTGCTATTTACATAATAAGGACGCTTTTCGACGTCCCTTTAAAGAAAGTCGGAGAGTTCTTTGGCGGACGCGATCACGCGACAGTGGCGCATGCGGAAAAAAAGATAGCTTCACTGATTGAATCCGATTGGGCTGTGAAGCAAGATGTTGAGAATTTATCCAAAAAGTTTAAAGAAGAGACTACTTAATTGCTGAATTTTTAAAAAGTTTTCCACATTTCCACAGTGTTAATAATAATAAACAAAAAAGAAATTTAAATAAAGGAGATTGACTATGAAATTTACGATGAATCGAGAGATTCTTTTAGATGCTTTAAATCATGTTTCTAAAGGGTTATCTTCCAAAACCCCAATGCCGGTCCTTTCGGGGATCAAAATTGAAGTAAGTCGCGAAAACATAATTTTGACAACGACCAACCGCGAAATATCGGTTCAAATTGTTTTAGACACAAGCGAGCAGGTAACCGTATACGAAGAAGGGGACTGCCTTGTGCCCGGTAAATACTTTATTGAGATTATCAAAAAAGTCGAAGGGAAGACTGTCGACTTCACCTTATTTGAGGAAAATACCATCAAGATATTATCGGATCGTTCCAATTTTACCTTAATCGCCCTCGAAAAAACCAATTTCCCAGATGTATCGTTTGAATCGCTGGGAACACCAATCAATATTAAAAGCACTTTATTAAGACAAATTATCAAACAAACCGCTTTTGCTGCCGGAACATCGGAAGCCAGAGTCGTATTAACCGGCGTTTGTTTTGAATTGAAAGACGACAAACTTGAAGTAGTTGCTACTGACAGCTATCGCTTGTCCAAGAAAGTCACTCAATTACCGGAAAACCATCAACCTATTCAAATCAATATCCCTAGCAAGGCGCTTGAGGAATTAAATAAAATCCTTGAAAACAAGGACACTGATGTCGAATTGTTTATTATAAGCAACAAAGCCTTATTCAAAATTCAAAATATTGCCTTTATGACACGGTTAATTGAAGGGAATTTCCCAGATACAAACAGCCTTTTTCCTAATACCCATATTGTCGAAATTGAATTCAACAAAAACGATCTCCTCGCTACAATCGATCGAACGCAAGTTTTCACAGGAAATGACATTTCGAGCACTATAAAGATGGTTCTCAATCGTGACAAGACAGTGCACGTTTTCTCCAGTTCAAGCGAAATCGGAAGAGTTGTAGATGAAATATACCCTTTAAAAGTCCAAGGAATTGACCAATTTCAAGTCGCTTTCAGCGCTCGATACTTCTTGGAAGCTTTAAGAGCCTTTGAGTCTCAGGTGGTCAGTATGAAGTTAACAGGCGAACTCAAACCATTTACCATAACCGGCCAAAACGACGACAATTTGATTCAATTGATTCTCCCAGTAAGGACATTTTAAATAAAAAAACCTTGATATTTCAAGGTTTTTTGCTTATTTTGTTAAATTTTAATTTCAGAAAAGGTCGACAACAAGTCTCTTTTAATCTCGTCACGGTTTTTTTGATGAAATTTTGAAGGCATTTGGTGTTCGTCGAAGACGCTGACCCCCACCTCTTGAAGGTTCCGAATAACCGATTTTTCCTTGATTGGGGAGATGATTTTGGCATCTGGAGTATAGGTTTTTACTTGGGTCTTTAACTTCTTCAAACAGGTGTTCGGAGCCAGCTTAATTGGGTGGTATCCAGTGGGTACAATGTACCTAACTTTGCCCAAATCGATGTCAGAGTCTGTAAAATACTGAATTGTATTAATAAAACCGTCTAAACCAAGCGTATCGAGGCCCACTACAAGAAGGATATCATCGCTTAAGTCGAGTAATATTTCAGTCAAGCGACTACTCGAAGGCGGAAAATCGATAAAAATATAGTCAAAAAAGCGTCGAAAATAGTCAATTAACTGTCTTAATTTGGATTCTTGCGGCCTTCTTAGCGTTAAAGTAAGCGAAAGTCTGTCTGTATTTAAGGTTTTAATGATATACATATCAGGTCTTGCCTCAAAAACGATGTCGTTGGGTTGACATTCGCCTGCTAAAAGGTGTTCGAAGTAGTTGTCATCTCTTTCACCAACAAATTTCTCTGCACCAAAGATTTTGAAAATGCTGTTTTGGTCGTCGGCACTTAAAATTAAAACTCTTTGTCCTTTGGCTGCATGATAGTGAGCTAGGTATCCAAGGAACGTGGTTTTACCGACTCCGCCCTTTTTACAAAAAACTGATACGACTGGCATCTTAGATCATCCCTTCTCGCTGCAATTTTTCTCTACACGCTTCTTCGATGAATTCCGAAAACATAATTCCGCGATTTACGCACGCAATTTTAATCTGTCTTCTGAGGTTTCTATCCATAGTAGAAGTGTATTTTTCTCTACCTACTAATTCTTCAACATAACCACGCTTTGAAGATTGGGTTCTTGCGGCTTTTGGTTGTTGATAAGTGGGTTGTCTAACCACTTTTTGCGGCTCTGGTTGCGCGACTGGTTGTTGCTGTACTACTGTTTCAATAGGCGTTTCTTCAAAAAGTTCATCAAAAGGGTTCCTTCTCTTTTGTGTTGGATCCATAAAACTTCCTCCTTCAAATATTCTGCTAAAAGTATAGCACAACTTAAAAAACAAAGCAAGCAAAAAGCAATATTTATTCAAATAAGGATTTAAACACATACATAAAAACATAAATAAATACAAATTGAACAATTAACAATCAGATCTCAAGAAAACGAAAAATTCACCCTAAACTCTATATTTTTCCCAGAAAAGCGTAAAAGCATACTTTAAATCGGACTCCAAAATTGATTTTGAGCCCAAAAAGGCGCCTTTTTTCGCATTTTTATTTTTTTTATCAAAAGTTATTCGGGCCGAATTAAAAAAACTCAAAAAAACCGGCAAATTTCGGTTTTTGATAAAACCCAAGCAACAGCGCTTTGGATTTTGCAAAAACATCTCAAAATACATAAATAAATAAAAAAATAAAAACGCAAAAACATAAATAAGGCACCACAAACACATTTTTTGGACTTTAAAAAAGCCGAAACAAAACAAAAATTTTAAATTAAAATAAAAAACCTTTAAAATAAAACCAAAAACAAAAGAAACAAATCTTTTAAATTAAAATTAAACCAAACGCGACACAAAATTAAAAACCTTTAGACTAAAAGAATTTGTTGAACGTTTTTAGAGAAAAACGTTTTAATTTAAAAACAAAAACATTTTAAAAGCATTTAAATTAAAACAATAACCCGATCTAAATTTTCACAAAACCTTTAATGTAAAACCAATTTTGCTTTATTTTGATCTGATGGAGGATTTTTTGAAACGGTTTTTTTAAAACAACTTTGGATTTTGAGCTTTCGGTCTCTTTAATAGAAGCAAAAAAGAAAACAAATATGTAAATACCGAAACAAATAAACCCATAAAACAATAAAAAAGTATATAAGGTTTGACGAAAACACAGAAAAACCTAAATCGGTAAATACATAAATAAATACCAAAAACATAAATACGTATATAAAGGAAAACAGAAAAGAATAAAACCCTAAATAATACTTTACCTAAATAAATAAAAAAATAAAAGTTCTTTTATTCTTATATTTAAAAAATAAAAACTTATAAAATAAAACTAACAAAAAATCTTACAAAAAAGGCTTGTTTTTTATATTTTTGAAGTCTTTTGACCTATGTCAAAAAATTAAAATAGTTTAATTTTGCGTATATAATATATAAATAAGGAATATACATATTTACGTACATGCTTAATTTTTCTTTTGACTTAGGGCAAAAACGTCAAATTTTTTATAGGAAAAAATCGCATGGCAACAAGCTGTCTAAAAGATGTCAAAAAAAAGCCCTTTTTTCTTGTTTTTTGATTAAAAAATAAATAATGTTTTTACTGGCAAATTTTTAAAATTTGTGGTATAATTATTCATGTAATAACGAGGTGTTCTATGCATAAAATTTCCATTAAAACTGACTTTATTACCTTAGGCCAATTACTTAAACTTTCCGGGGTTATTACCAACGGCGGAGAAGCCAAATTCTTTCTTCTCAACAATAAAATACTTGTTAACGGAGAGGCCGAAAATCGACGTGGAAGGAAGCTTTTTGGAAGCGAAATAGTTAAAATAAACGATGATTTTGAGTTGTTTGTTGAGAAAAAATGAAGCTATTTGGGATTGAATTAATCAATTTCCGCTGTTTCGCAGAAAAGAATTTTAATTTTGGAGATAATCTGAATATAATTTTTGGTCCGAATGCTGTCGGCAAGACGTCTTTATTAGAAGCTGTTCATGTTTTAGGATTGACTAAATCAAATCGGACCAATAATGATCAGGATATGATTCAAAACGGGAAGGATTATTTTTTAGTAAAAGGTTTTTTTAACAAAGGGGAAATATCGGATACTGTTTTGGTTTGCTATTCCGGTAAAGGAAAGCAAGTAAAAAGAAATAACGAAATCTTTAGAAGTTTAGGTGAATACATTGGTTTTTTTAATGCTGTCTCCTTTGCTCCTTCTGATTTGATTACTTTTTTTGGGGCTTCCAGTAAAAGGCGGAGAGAGTTCGATATGGCTTTTTGCCAACTCTCCAAGCAGTTTTTATACTGGTCTACTATTTACAACAGGTTGCTTAAAGAGCGGAACGTTCTGTTAAAAACGTTGTCATTCGATGACAATGTAAAAACAAAAAAGCTTCTTGAGGTAATTGATCAAAGGTTAATCGAAGCCGGGGAACGTGTGATTCAGGATCGTCAACGTTATTTAAAACAGTTAAATTTGATTCTTAAGCGAATCCACAAACAGATAGCTGAACAGGAAGAATTAAAAATCAATTATCATGCGTCTTGTTCTTTAGGAAACTATGATAAGAGTTTAAAAGCAAACTTTGAAAACGATATAAAGAGAGGTTCAACCAGTGTTGGTCCGCATCGGGACAACTTTGTCTTGACAATAAATGATAAGGATTTATGTGTTTATGGGTCACAAGGACAACAAAGAAACGCTGTTTTAAGCATCAAATTGGCGCTTGTCGAGTTGATTTATCAAACAAAAGGAGAGTATCCGATTTTGTTGCTTGATGATGTTTTTAGCGAACTAGACAAAATTCGACAAAACCAGTTAATCAAGACTTTAAACAAATACGTTCAAACCATCATCACAACCGCAACACTATCAGATATTGATAAAGGACTTGTTAATCAAGCAAAGCTAATTGAGTTAAAAGAAGGAGGTGGATATCGTGACGCTAAATAAGAATGACGTTGACAGATACGATGCCAGTAGCATTCAGGTGCTCGAAGGACTTGAAGGTGTAAGAAGAAGACCGGGGATGTATATCGGCACCACCGGACCAAAAGGATTACATCATTTGGTGTGGGAAATTGTTGATAACTCGATTGACGAAGCTCTTGCGGGGTATTGCGATACAATAATTGTGGAAATCTTTGGGGATAACTTCATAAAGGTTGTTGATAACGGTCGAGGAATGCCAATCGACATTCACCCTAAAACGGGATTATCAACCGTAGAAACTATTTTCACGGTTTTGCATGCTGGTGGAAAATTTGACGGAAAGAACTATAAAGTGTCCGGCGGTTTGCACGGCGTTGGCGCCTCTGTCGTCAATGCGTTAAGCGAATGGTTGGAAGTTTATGTTCGCCGGGATTCCAAAGTGTATTTTCAAAGGTTTTCGCGCGGAAAGAGCGAAGGAATTTTAAAAGAAATTGGCGAAACTGAAGAAACCGGAACAACGGTCGTCTTTAAACCGGACGCAGAAGTCTTTAAAGATACAACGGTTTTTGATTTTGAGGTTCTTAGGCAAAGGATCCAACAATTAGCCTTTTTAAATAAAGGTTTGAAAATAAGTATTGTTGATAAGCGCATTTCTCCCGCAAAAGAACTTCATTACTGCTACGAAGGCGGGATTGCGGAATATGTTAGATATTTAAACAAAGCAAAATCAACAATCCATAATGAGGTAATTATGATAGAAGAAGAAGTAGAAAGGGTCGTTGTCGAAATCGGGTTGCAATATACCAACGATTTTGTCAGCAACATCTACTCCTTCGTCAACAATATCCGAACTCAAGAAGGCGGAACCCATGAAGAAGGTTTTAGAACCAGCTTGACGCGGATTCTCAATAACTATGCAAAAAACGCAGGATTCCTCAAAAAAGACGAAAGTTTATCCGGAGATGATGTTCGCGAAGGTTTAACCGCCATCGTTTCTTGTAAAATTGCGGAACCGCAATTTGAAGGTCAGACTAAAACCAAATTAGGCAATACCGAGGTAAGACGGATTGTATCCCAGGCAATGACCGATAAATTCGAAGCCTTTTTGTTGGAAAATCCAAATGTTGCCAAAACAATTGTGGAAAAGTCGTTATTGGCTTTACGAGCTAGGATTGCAGCAAAAAAAGCCCGCGAGGCAACGCGGAGGAAGAGTCCGCTTGATTCATTGGGCTTTGCATCAAAACTGGCCGATTGCCGAGCTAAGGATCCGAAAAGAACAGAAATATACATCGTGGAAGGAGATTCTGCGGGAGGTTCTGCCCGCCAAGGCAGGGAAAGCGAATTTCAAGCGATTCTTCCATTAAGAGGTAAAGTATTGAATGTGGAAAAAGCTCGCCCCGACAAGATTTTCAGTAACAAAGAAATTATTTCTTTGATTCAGGCGATAGGTACCGGCATACAGGACGATTTCAACATCGGTGATTTGCGTTATCACAAGATTGTCATCATGACCGATGCCGACGTCGATGGTGCGCATATTCGAACTTTGCTATTAACCTTTTTTTACCGCTATATGCGCCCTTTGATTGAAGAGGGATATATTTTCATTGCTCAGCCGCCATTGTTCAAAATTTCGCAAAATAAACGGGTAGAATACGCTTATAGCGATGAAGAGCTTGATCAAAAATTAAAGAACTATACGGGCAAGGTAAATATCCAAAGATACAAAGGTTTGGGAGAAATGAATGCGGAACAGTTGTGGGAAACCACTATGGACCCAAAACGCCGCACCTTGTTGAAAGTAACCCTAGATGACTCAATTGAAGCTGACCGAATTTTCAGTACTTTAATGGGTGATGACGTCGAACCGAGAAGAGAGTTTATTGAAGAGAATGCGGTATACGTTAAGAATCTTGACATCTAAAGGAGGTGTGCTGAATGGATGAATATGACGACATTAAAGAATTTGACGAAGAATTGGAAGACGATTTAGAAGAAACCGAAGACGTTATAGAAGACGAAATCGACGAAGAAGAAGTAGAAACTGATAACGACAACTTTGATAATGGCGATAATGACGAAAACGGATCAGCTGCACTTCCTGAAAACAACGAAGGCGTAAAAGATGTTAATCTGACAAGCGAAATGAAAAATTCGTTCTTGAGTTATGCTATGAGCGTAATCGTTTCGCGGGCGCTTCCGGATGTTAGAGACGGATTGAAGCCGGTTCATCGTCGTATTCTCTATGCGATGAATGAACTTGGAGTTTACAGCGACCGTCCTCACAAAAAGTCTGCCCGCATTGTCGGTGACGTTATAGGTAAATACCATCCGCACGGCGACAGCGCGGTTTATGAAGCGATGGTACGCATGGCACAGGACTTTACATATCGCTATCCTTTAGTCGACGGACACGGAAATTTCGGTTCCATCGACGGCGATGGCGCCGCCGCAATGCGTTACACCGAAGCAAGGATGTCTAAGATTGCGACGGAAATGCTACGCGATTTAAACAAAAATACTGTTGATTTCCAAGCTAACTACGACGGTTCCGAAAAAGAACCCGTGGTTCTTCCTGCCAGAATTCCTAATCTCCTTGTCAACGGAGCTACCGGGATTGCGGTGGGTATGGCTACCAATATTCCGACACATAACCTTTCGGAAGTAATTGACGGGGCTTTGTCACTGATTGAAAATCCCGAAATTACGGTTGATGAATTAATGGAATACATTCCGGCACCGGACTTTCCGACAGGCGGAATCATCGTCGGCGTAAAACAATTAAAAAATGCCTATGAAACAGGCACCGGAACAATTACTGTAAGGGGTAAAGTCAAAATTGAAAAAACCTCTTCTGGCAAACAAGAAATTATTATTACGGAAATACCTTATCAAGTTAATAAAACCCGGTTAATCGAAAGAATTGCCGATCTTGCCAAAAACAAAACCATTGAAGGCATCACAGATTTGCGCGACGAAACAAACCGAAAAGGAATGCGCATAATTATCGAAACAAGACGTGATGTCAACAGCGCGGTAATTTTGAACAATTTATACAAACACACGCAACTTCAAACAACTTTTGGTTTTAATATGATTGCGCTTGACCGCGGTCAACCTCGGGTTTTCAACTTAAAACAAATTTTGGAAAAATACTTGGAGCACCAAGTAGAAGTTATAACCAGAAGAACTGAATTTGATTTAGAAAAAGCCAAGGCAAGATTGCACATTGTTGAAGGATTGCTTATCGCTTTAGCCAATATCGATGAAGTTGTTCATATAATCAAAACTTCCAAAACTCCGGATATTGCCATTTTGCGCTTAACCGACAGTTTCTTGTTGACCGAAACGCAAGCCAAAGCCATTCTCGATATGCGCTTGCAACGCTTGACGGGATTGGAAATCGAAAAACTTCAAACCGAAGGCAATGATTTAAAAACCTTGGTTGCTTATTTGACCAATGTTCTTGAAAGTCACGAAAAGAAAATGGCGGTTATCGTATCGGAAATGCGCGATATCCAAAAACGTTTCACAGACGAAAGAAGAACCCAAATCGATTATACCGTCGATTTGGACGTAAGCGATGAAGATTTAATTCCGATTGAAGATACTATTATAACCATTACCAATAAAGGTTATATCAAACGTCTAAACGTCGATGTTTACAAGACACAACATCGGGGCGGAAAAGGTATTACCGGCGCAAGAATGCAAGAAAACGACTTTATCGAAAGGATTATTTATACATCAAGCCACGATAATTTACTTTTCTTCACCAATTTCGGAAAAGTTTATTTGCTAAAAGCGTTCCAAATTCCTTACGGAAGCAGAATCGCCAAAGGTATTCCGCTTGTCAATTTATTGAATTTCGACGAGGATGAACGTTTGACGGCGGTTGTCAATGTCGATACGATTGACAAGGACGGTTATTTGTTCTTTACCACCAAAAGAGGAGTGGTTAAGAAAACCGAACTTCGCCAATATAAAAACATTCGCACAGGCGGTATCAGAGCGATTATTTTAGCCCCAAAAGATGAATTGATAGAAGTGGCCTTGACCGACGGAACCAAGGATATTATTATTGGCGCATCCAGCGGAAAAGCGGTTCGTTTTAACGAAGAACAGGTTCGTCCAACCAAAAGGGCTGCCGGCGGTGTCAAAGGGATTCAAATTGACAGAGGACATCACGCCATCGGCATGGTTGTTGTCAACAGCGAAGACGAAGAAATCATGATAATTACTACCAACGGTTACGGAAAACGAACCAGCGTCAAAGAATTCAAATCGAAAGGACGCAACGGAAAAGGCGTTAAATTTATCGATATCACCGAAAAGAACGGTCAACCTGCCTGCATGAAGTTGGTTCAAGGCGAAGATGACTTGATTGTTATAACCGATAATGGAATGGTTATCCGCACCAATCTTGAACAAATATCGACCATTGGACGAGATACGCAAGGAGTAAGGATTATCACCCTCAATGAAGGCAATACCGTAGCATCGATTGCGATAGTTCCTAAGAACGATGACAATAACCGCGAAGAGGAAGATGAAGAAAACGAAGAAGATCTTCACATTCTGGAAAGTATTCGCCACCTTGATGAAGTGGATGACGGAACAGACGATCATAACGGATACGAAGATTATACTGAAGAAAAATCCGAGGAACAAGAAGATATTTCCGAATAAGCCAAAAATGCTGATTCGCGGATTAAATCCTTGACATCCGAAACAAAAGGTTATATAATTTAACAAACCGAAGAAGTGGATAAGTAGCGAAAGAATCGTTTTTTAAGAGAGTCAGTGGTTGGTGGAAACTGATATAACGGCTTTTGGCGAATCTACCACGGAGGCGAACTCGAAAGATGTTCCGGCCGCAAACCGTTATCTTTGTTAAAGGCGAGAATAGATTTTTTTAAAAACTATTCTAACCAGGGTGGTACCGCGGATTTTAAAAGTTCGTCCCTGTGCAAGTCGTTTGCACAGGGTTTTTTTGTATTTAATTTCCGTAATCAGCAAAAATAAGAAAAGGAGTGAGTGTCAATGGTAGATATTAAGTTAATCAGAGAAGATGTAGAAACAGTCATTAAAAGATTGGAAACCCGTGGCGGAGACTACAATTATTTAAGAACGGTTTATCAGCTGGATGAAGAAAGAAGAAAACTTTTAACAAAAGTCGAAACTTTGAAAAACGAACGGAACGAAAAAAGCCGTTTGATTGGAATCATGAAACGCGAAAAACAAGATACCAGTGAAATAATGGCAAGCGTGGGAACTATCGGCGAAGTAATCAAAGTAATGGAAGAAAAAGTCAAAAATCTGGAAAAACAGATTTATGATTTTATGATGATTACACCGAATTTGGTTTCCGAAACCGTGAAAATCGGCAAAGATGAAACAGAGAATCGGGAAGTACGCCGTTTCTTGGAACCGACTAAGTTTGATTTTACTCCTGCAGATCACACCACATTGGGCGAAAAATTGGATATCCTTGATTTTTCCCGCGCCGCAAAAATCACCGGAACGCGTTTCGTCGTTTATAAAGGTCTTGGCGCAAGACTCGAAAGAGCTTTGATTCAATTTATGATGGATTTGCATGCCAACAAGCAAAACTACGTGGAAATTATTCCACCGTTTATCGTCAACCGGGCCAGCATGCTCGGAACCGGACAATTCCCAAAATTCGAAGAAGACGCGTTTGCGGTGGGGGAAAAAGAACTGGATTGGTTCTTGAATCCGACAGCGGAGGTTCCGACAATCAATATGCATCGCGATGAAATTATTGACGGTGCAGTGCTTCCTTTGAAATACACTTCCTTTACCACGGCTTTTCGCGCCGAAGCGGGAAGTGCCGGAAAAGATACCCGGGGTATTTTAAGACAACACCAATTCAACAAAGTCGAATTGATTAAAATTACCAAACCGGAAGAATCTTACGAGGAACTCGAAAAAATGTTGTTGGATTCCGAAGAAGTACTGAAATTATTGGAAATACCTTATCGGGTTGTGGAACTTTGCACAGGCGACATGGGATTTGCCATGGCCAAAACCTATGATATTGAAGTATGGTTGCCCGGACAAAACACTTATCGCGAAATCGGATCGATTAGCAATGCGGAAGACTATCAGGCAAGACGGTCCAACATCCGTTTCCGTCGCACCAAGGACAGCAAAACCGAATATGTTCATACATTGAACGGCTCCGGATTGGCGGTTGGAAGAACCGTAATAGCGGTAATGGAAAATTACCAACAAGCCGACGGCACCATCAAGGTTCCTAAAGTCTTGGTTCCATATATGGGTGTTGAATACATCAAATAAAAAAAGCCCTGAAAAAGGGCTTTAATTTGCTATTTTGCAATATTTTCGTACAGTTTTTTTAGTTCGGCCATATCAGCGGGTTTATGCGGTTTACTAAATGAGATGCCGTCATTTTCATAACGTGGTAAAATATGCATGTGGAAATGAGGGACTTCTTGTCCTGCAAGAGATCCGCTGTTGTTTAACAAATTAAAATTAGTCACGCCAAGCTTGGTTTTTAAAATATTTGTTACTTCAAGGGTAGCTTCAGCTATTTCTTTGGCAATGTCCGGAGTTAGACTTAATAAATCCTGATAGTGTTTTTTGGGAATTACAAGGGTATGGCCTTTGGTTACTTGCGAAATATCCAAAAAAGCCAGAGTGTTGGATGTCTCATGAATTTTAAAACAAGGAATTTCATTGTTTACAATTTTGCAAAATACACACATCGCAATCAATCCTTTCTTTTGCTATCGATATAACCATTGTAGCAAAAATCAGCAAAAATATAAAGAATAACGATAAATAGGTGATAAAAAATGCATCCAGATAAAAAAATCAAAAATACCATTATAATAGCCTTGTTTATAGCGTTGGGAGCTGTTTTTTCATATTTCGACGGTATTATCTCAAGCGCAATCCTAAGCCTGATGGGTCCGGTTGCATTTTTGGTACCCAATTTTAAATTTGGTTTTGCCAACATTGTTATTTTGATTCTTTTATATAATTACAAATTTAAAGAATGCGTTTTTGCGATTTTTTTAAAAACGATGTTAGTGGCTTTAATTTTAGGACGTGGTCCTTTAAATTTTATACTCAGTTTGTCTGGTTCGATGCTCAGCTTTTTTGGAATGTGGTTTTTGAAAAAATTATTGCCGGGCGTAAAAAACATGACTTTTGTCAGCGCCATGGGAGGTTTTTTGCATATAATCGGTCAATTAGGAGCAATTTTTTTAATTTTGGATCCAGCTAATTTTGAGACGATTTTGATATATTCTCCGACATTCATTTTATCCGGTTTCTTAACCGGAATACTTGTGGGAATCTTGACCAAAAAAGTAAATGCAAGTGTAATTCAACACTTGCAAAACGACTAAAAGTTAGAAACGGATGTAATCGATGTCCCCTTCAAATGTAACGTAGGACAAATAAATCAATAACAAGAGATATGTAGTGTTGGTTTGGTTGTCGCGCAAGATCAAATGATCTCTGCCCGATTCCAAAATTTCGCCTTTGAATATCTTAGAACCCCATTGACTGCCTTCGAAATTCATGTACACGACGGCAGTTTTTCCGCGATTTAACCGCAAAATATTTTCAATGAACGATTGTTCAAAGAATTGAGCTCCGCCGATAGGGGGCTGTGGGAATTGTTGGGGAAAAAAAGGAACATTCATGCTGGGAAAAGGTTGACCCGTTTGCGCCCCAAAAGGACTGACCGGAATTCCGGGGCCGAATTGACCCCAAGGTTGTTGATAGTTAATCGTCATTTTTTCATCGCCTTGAATAATACTTTCAAGTAAACTCCTTTCTTTGTTTGATTATTTCGGTAATATATATGTGTATTTAGGTAAAATTATGCTTAAGCGAAACACCTTTCGCTTTCGACAGGCGCATAAAAACAGTGGGCTTTATAACGGCCGCTGTTCCACTGGCCGAACCATTGGGCGGAACAATCCGCGTTCCCTGCATTGTAAAACCACAGCGCGAAGGTTGCGGGGCGAAATTTTTCACCTTGAATGGCTCTTCTGGCCAACTTGATTTCGTTTTCTCTTGCAGCTTGGTAAAAATAGGAATGAAGCGTGGATTCGAAACCGCCGGGTCGTTGATAGACCATTTGCTGGATAGTGCGGATATTGCGAAAATCCAAACAATTGGCCAAGACGCGGTTAACGCCAACGTTAGCCACCATTAACATCCCGAGATTTCCCTCGGCTTCGGCTTCGGCACGGATTAAGCGCGCCAAAAGCTCGACTTCTTTTTCGTTATGAGCGATAACAGCCATTGTTTTCCTTCTTTCTTTTCTTTTTTCTATTAACCATATTATGAAAAAAGTCCTTGTATTATGAAATATTTTTACAACAATTGCAATTATTCCCATTTTAACGTATACTTATTATAGTGAATTTAAAAGTGAGGTAAGATTATGAATATTTGGCACGACATGAGAGAAGAAAGAATTACCCCTGAAAGTTTTATTGCGGTGATAGAAATATCCAAAGGCAGTAAAAAGAAATATGAGTTGGACAAAGAAACCGGTCTTTTGATTTTGGACCGAATCCTTTATACTTCAACCCATTATCCCGCAAACTACGGCTTTATTCCGCGCACTTATGCCAAGGACTTGGATCCACTTGATGTCTTGGTTTTATGCAGCGAGGAATTGGAACCGTTAAGCATGGTCAGATGCTATCCGGTGGGAGTAATCAGAATGATTGACGAAGAACAGGAGGACCATAAAATAATTGCGATACCGTTTGATGACCCAAACTGGAACTATTATCACGAATTAATCGAACTTCCTCCGCATTTAAGTCAAGAGGTTGAACATTTTTTTCAGGTATATAAAAATTTGGAACACAAAGAAACCACCGGTTTTGAAGTATTAGGAAGAAAAGAAGCCCTTCGGATTATCGAAGAAAGTATTGTAAGTTACCAAAATGTATTTGTTAAAAATCAAAAAAACGGAAAATAAATTTTAAGGGAGGAAAAACAATGCGTTCCGATATTGAAATAGCGAACAGCGCCAAAATGGAAAAAATCTCTCACATTGCCCATAAGATTGGAATCGGTGAGGATGAAATCGAACTATACGGGAGTAACAAAGCCAAACTAAGCACAGGTTTGTTAAAACGTATTGAAAACAATTCTGACGGCAACTTGATTTTGGTTAGTGCGATGACGCCGACTCCGCTGGGGGAAGGAAAATCAACTACCACGGTTGGGTTGGTCGATGCACTATGGAAACTAGGTAAAAAAACGATTGGCACCTTAAGAGAACCGTCTTTGGGACCGGTATTCGGGTTAAAAGGCGGTGCAGCGGGCGGTGGATTTGCCCAAGTCAATCCGATGGTTGATTTGAATCTTCATTTTACCGGCGATTTGCATGCCATTACTTGCGCCAATAATTTAATCAGTGCTTGCATTGACAATCATATATACCAAGGCAATGAATTGGGAATCGATCCCAAACGCATCGTTTGGCAACGTTGCATGGATTTAAACGACCGGGCGCTGAGAAACGTAATTGTGGGCTTAGGCGCCCCTACCGACGGAGTGGTACGTCCGGAACGGTTTAATATTACTGTAGCAAGCGAAATCATGGCTATATTGTGTTTGGCCCGCGACATTGACGATTTACGTTCGCGAGTCGACCGTTTAATTATCGGCTACACCTATGATAGAAAACAGGTCACTGTAAAAGATTTGGGAATCACGGGTTCGGTATTGGTGGTTTTGAAAGACGCGATGAAACCGAATCTTGTGCAAACCTTGGAAAACAATCCGGTTTTGGTCCACGGGGGACCGTTTGCGAATATTGCTCACGGCTGCAATTCGATTATAGCTACCAAAGCGGCTTTGAAATTGGCTGATTACGTGGTGACGGAAGCCGGTTTCGGTGCAGACTTGGGTGCGGAAAAGTTTTTAGATATTAAATGTCGGGTTGCCGGGGTCAAACCAAGCGCAGTTGTTATCGTCGCAACTATCAAAGCCTTAAAATACCATGGCAAAGTCAAAGTGCAAGACGTTCAAAAAGAAAACGTCGAAGCAATGATGCAAGGACTAGCCAATTTGGAAAAACATATTGATACGATTAAACAATTCAATCTTCCGTATGTCATATCACTTAACCGTTTTTCCAGCGATACCCCTTGGGAAATCAATCAATTGCTCGAATGGGCAAATAACAACAATCATCCGCTTGCCATCAGCGAAGTGTGGGCAAAAGGCGGAGAGGGCGGCATCGATTTGGCAAAAAAAGTATTGGAAGCATGCGACAAAAACCAAACTTACGAACCGCTTTATACGCTTGACGAAAGTGTCAAAGAAAAGATTCAAAAAATTGCCTATACTTGTTATGGCGCCAACAAAGTAGTCTTTACCGACGAAGCCGAAAAAGTAATCAAACAAGTTAAAAACACTGATTATCAAAACTTCTATATATGTATGGCTAAAACACCGTTATCCTTAACGGACAATCCTAAACTGGTTGGAGCGCCCAAAGGGTTTACCGTAACAATCAGAGAAATTAGAATTTCCGCGGGAGCACAGTTTTTGGTTTGTTTAACGGGCGACGTCATGACGATGCCGGGACTTCCGAAAAAACCTAATGCCATCAAAATCGATATCGACAACAATTACGAAATATACAATTTATCTTAATGTAGGAGGTTATGATAATGACTATTTTAGACGGAAAATCCTTAAGCAACAAAATCAAAGGCGAACTAAAAGCCAAAGTTAGCGCTTTGGTGGAACAGTACCAAGTAAAACCAGGTATGGCGATTGTCGAAGTTGGCAATGATACAGCCAGCGAAATATATGTGCGAAACAAAGTAAGAGCCGCAAACTTCGTCGGCATTAACGCTCGATTAATTAAGAAGGACTCCTCCATTTCGCAGGAAGAATTGTTGAAATTAATTGACGAACTGAACGCCGACGAAGGGATTCACGGAATAATTGTGCAGTTGCCGCTTCCCAAACACATGGACGAAAGAGTCGTAATAGACAGAATCGATCCAAATAAGGATATTGACGGATTCGGCATTTTAAACAAAGGCAAACTATTTAGCGGAATGAAATGTTTTCAACCGGCTACGCCCCTCGGAATCATTAAATTGCTTGACGCTTACAATATCGAATTAAAAGGCAAAGAAGCCGTTGTGGTGGGAAGAAGCAATATTGTGGGTAAACCGATGGGTATGATGCTTTTGTTGCGTGATGCCACTGTGACGATTGCGCACCGCTATACTGTGGATTTGAAAAAAATCACCAAAGAAGCCGATATATTGGTTGTGGCGGTAGGAAAGAAAGATTTGATTACTGCCGACATGGTTAAACCCCGCGCTGTAATCGTGGATGTGGGAATCAACCGCGACGGAGACAAGATTTGCGGGGACGTGGATTTTGAAAATGTTTCGAAGGTTGCTTCATATATCACTCCCGTTCCGGGAGGTGTGGGACCGTTGACGATTGCGGCGTTGCTTGATAACACGGTGAAAGCCTACGAACAAAAGATGCAAGGGTTAACTTTATGATAGTTGTCGGACTAGGTAATCCGGGCAAAGAATATGCCCAAACCCGTCACAATGTCGGTTTTATGTTTGTTGACAGGATTGCCAAATATTACAATTGGACCTTTAAATTAGAAAAAAAATTTCAAAGTTTCATCTCAACCGGAACGCTTAATGGTGAAAAAATCATTTTGGTAAAGCCAATCACATATATGAACAATTCCGGATTGGCCGTAAGAAGCATAGTTGATTATCATAAGGCTACGCCGGATGATGTTTTGGTTGTTTATGACGATATGGATTTGCCGCTTGCGATAATCAGAATCCGCTTAAGCGGATCAAGCGGCGGCCACAAAGGCATGAAATCGGTGATCGAACATATGGGAACGGAAGAAATCAAACGGATTCGTCTTGGAATCAGCTATGACCACAGCGATGTTATCGATTATGTTTTAACTCCCTTTTCCAAAACCGAATTTTCCCAAATGGAATCTGTTTTGGATAAAGCCCCTTTAATCATTGCAGACTATTTGGAAAAAGGAATAGATTTTGTAATGAACAATTATAATGGATAGTGAACTATGTTAAACTATATATATCAACAAAAGAAATACAAAAAAGTGATAGACGATATCGTAAAAATCGAGGGTACTGCAAAAAGTACCTCTTTTTGCGTTGGTGTGGATAATGCAACCGATAATGCGTTATTGTTTTTGCTTGCGGGAATATATAAACAAACCAATAAAACAGTAGTATATGTTTTACCGACCATATATGATGCCACCAAAAACTATGAACGTTTAATGAATATTTTGTCCCCTGAGGAAGTGTGTTTTTTCCCGGGTGAAGAACCAATTGCCAGTGTATTGGTTGCCAGCAGCAACACTTACCGTTTGGCGAGGGTGGCTACAATCGAAGCGCTTTTGGAAAAAACACCCAGAATTATTGTGACCAACACCGAAGGCGTTACGAGAAACCTAATGTCCAAAGAGCGTTTATTGTCAACGTTATTGCATTTCCAAACAAAAGATATTATCGGACGCGACGAGTTAATCGAAAATCTAATCACCAGAGGATATAAAAAAGTAGCTATTACCGAATCACCCGGGACTTTCAGTGTTCGGGGGAGCGTCATAGATATATATGGCGTTAATTTGGCTGAACCGATACGGTTAAGTTTTTTTGACGATGGAATTGAATCGATTAAATATTTTTCCGTAGAAACCCAAAAAAGCAACGGCGCGACGGATAAGGTAACCATATATCCCTTGTACGAAATGCATTATTCGACAAACGAATTGGAAGGAATTATCAAACGTGTTTTGGAAAGGAATTCTTTGAACGAAAAGATTTCCCAAGACATCGAATCCTTGAAATCATTCCAAAACTTGGATCAATTATATATGTATTTGCCTTACATCGACCAAAATTATGTAAGGTTTTTGGATGCCATCGACCAAAAGATTGTTATTTACAACGACTTCTCACGTATTTTAGATAAAGAACAATTGAACGTTTTGGAAACAAGCGATTACTTTACCAAAGTGGATTTTGTTGGCGATTCCCTATTTTATGCTTCTATCAAAGAAACGGTACCCACTCAAGGCCTTGTGATGTTTGTTGCCAATCATTCGGTGTACATTGAAGGTATCCAATTGCAAAAAAAGTGGGATTTGAAAACCACCAACAATTACGATTATAACAACAATCTCAAACATTTACTGGAAGATATTCGCCTTAACAAAGGAAAAACATATATAATCACAAGTTTGAATGAACGCCGTCAGGATGCCATGACAGATTTGCTTTTCACGAGTGGCATACCTTTTAAAGTTATTGAAAAAATGACGGATTATCAAGAAAGAATCGTCAACCTCACAATCAACGAACAAGCTTACGGTTTTATCGATTATGAATTGAATATCGAAATTATTACTCCGAACGAAATGGCCAAGGGCATTATTCCCCCTTCCAAAAAAATGCAGGCGATTTACAAGGAAACCGTCAAGATATATTCCAAGGAGGATATCTTAATCGGCGATTATGTGGTTCATCCTGATTACGGAATCGGCAAATACCAAGGAATCAAATCGGTAAAGCTCAAAGACGTTGTTAACGATTATGTTCTTGTGGAATACGCGGAAGACAACAAACTCTACATTCCGGTCGAAAACATTTCCGTTTTGGAAAAGTACGTGGGAACCAAAGATGTGCAACCGAAGCTTAGTAAGTTTGGCAGCAAGGAATGGGAAAAGAAAAAGGCGAAGATTAAGGAAAAAGTTAACGAAATCGCCAAAATGTTGGTTATAACCCAAGCCCAGAGAGAGCTTCTCCAAGGTTATCAATATCCTAAGGATTCAGAAGAACAGTGGCAATTTGAACGCGATTTCGGATACATCGAAACCGAAGGTCAACTAAAAGCGATTGCGGAACTGAAGAAAGACTTGGAAAGTCCGCGTCCGGTGGACAGGTTGCTTTGTGGGGATGTCGGATACGGAAAAACCGAAGTAGCGATGCGCGGTGCTTTCAAGGTTGTAGAAGCGGGAAAACAAGTAGCCTATCTTGCCCCGACGACCGTGCTTGCAAGACAACATTATTACACCTTTAAAGAACGGTTTGAAAAATATGGAATCAGAGTGGAATTATTGAGCCGTTTTGTCGATTATCATGTAATTAAAACCACCTTGGAAGGATTAAGAAATGGGTATGTCGATATCGTGATCGGAACGCACCGCTTATTGTCAAGCGATGTCAAATTCAAAGATTTGGGTTTGTTGATTATCGACGAAGAACACCGTTTTGGGGTCGAACACAAAGAACGGATTAAAGCAATGAAAGCCAACGTTGATGTCCTGTCCTTAAGCGCAACCCCAATCCCAAGGACGCTTCAGATGGCTTTAACGGGATTAAGGGATTTGAGTTTGATTGAAACGCCGCCGTTTAATCGGTTAAGCGTTCAAACATATGTGTTGGAAACCAACGATTCGGTTATCAGAGAAGCTATCAGAAGAGAATTGGGCAGAGGCGGACAGGTTTTCTATTTGCTTAACAGAATCAGCCAACTCAATTTGATTGAAAGGAAACTTAAGCGTCTTGTCCCGGAAGCCCATTTTACTATCATCCACGGAAAAATGTCCAAAGACCAAATCGAAGAAGCAATCAATGACTTCATTGACCGGAGATACGATATCCTAATTTGCACAACTATCATCGAAACCGGAATCGATATCCCGAATGCCAACACGATTATCATCGAAAAAGCGGATATCCTGGGACTTGCCCAATTGTATCAAATCAGAGGACGGGTCGGAAGAAGCGACAGAATCGCTTATGCTTACCTTATGTACGATAAAGGTCGTATTTTGACCGAAAGCGCGCAAAAACGATTGGATACCATCAAGGAATTTACCGCTTTGGGAAGCGGATACAAGATTGCGATGAGGGACCTTTCCATTCGGGGCGCGGGGGATATTTTGGGAAGCGAGCAATCGGGTTTTATTGATGCGGTGGGGATTGAACTTTATTTGAAAATGTTAAACGAAGCAATCCAGGAAGAAAAAGGATTAGTCGTCAAAGAAGACAAAAAACAATTTGATGTCAGGATATCCAAGCACATAAACGAAGCTTACGTTAGCGACGATATTGTCCGAATCGAAATGCATAAATCAATTAATAAAGTAAAGAGCCGGGAAGAAGCGGAAAACATCAGAAGAGAGTTTGCGGACAGATACGGTAAAATCACCCAGGAAATCGATTTATATATCGAAGGGAAATATTTGACTTTCCTTTTGAAATCAAAGGGAGTTGCTTCTTTCAAAGAATCCGATAAAAAGGTTGACTTTCATTTTGACCAGGATAGATCTAATCAAATCACCTACAAAGATTTGCAACGCATAAATACACTTACCAATTTAAAATTGGAGTTTGGTTATAAGAATTATCAGATATATATAACCATCCACTTAACCGAAGAAAACAAGAATATCGGAAAAGACAACTATATTTATCAACTCACAAAACTACTTGAAAATGTTTAAATATGCAAAAAATGGTGTATATACGCATACCTTTTTTGTCATAATAAAGGTAGAATTTGTGAGGTGAAAGTTGTGAAAGCAACAGGCGTAGTTAGACGAATCGATGATTTAGGAAGAATAGTGATACCTAAAGAATTAAGACGGACCATGAGAATCAAAGAAGGCGATTCGCTGGAAATCTTCATTGAAGGAAGCGATCGCATTATCTTAAAAAAATACTCTCCGGTTCAAAACGTTAACGAATTTATTGTTGAGTTTGTCGAAAGCATATATAACTCCAATCATCGTGACATAATTATTACCGACAATGAACGAGTTACCGCAGTCGCCGGTTCCATCAGAAAAGACATTGTCGGTAAGAAAATTTCCATGCGATTGGAAGAGCGCATCTCCAAAAGATCAACCCAAATCCTGGAACGCGGCGAGGGGTTGGAAATATGCGAAAACTTTGAAATCAAAAAAGCCGCGGTAATCAAACCCATCAATGTCTTTGGCGATATCCTTGGCTGTGTAATCGTCATGGCGGAAGCCGAAGTAATGGATGTCGAAAAGTCGTTGGCTGAATTCAGCGGCGTTTTCATGAGCAGGTATCTGGAAGGGTAGTTATTAACAAAAAAAAGCAGTTTAAGGGGTGAAAAAGCAACCTTTTAAAAACTGCTTTTTATTTTTGGTTCTAAATAAACCAATTATTAATATTCTTTCTTTGAAATAATTTATTCATTATGGTATACTTATTTACTGGAGGGTTTTATGAAAATAGCAATAATGACTGATGTCAATGCCGGACTAGATTATGTCGGTTATGATACCGGAATAACCTGTTTGCGTTCGACGGTAAATTTCAAAAACGAGGTCTTGGTTGACGGCATTGATATAAAAGCAGATGAGTTTTATCGAAGGATTTCCCAAATCACGAATGCGTCCGACATTCCGTCAACAAGCGCCCCTTCTTTGGGCGATATATATGATGCAATCGATAATTTCATTGAACAAGGATATACGGACGTAATCCATTTTCCTATTTCGTTTCAATTAAGCGCTACCGGTCCAACCGTTCAACAAGTGGCCAAAGAGTATCACGGAAGAATCAGAATTCATGTAATCGATACCAAACTTGCAACCTATATGCAAGGTTATTTGGCCGTGAATGCCAAGCAAATGGTTGAAAACGGCGCCAGCGTAGAAGAAATAATTGAACGGACCCAATTTTTGATTAATAATTTTAAAGCTTTTTTCGTTGTTGACGATTTGAGCTACCTTGTGAAAAACGGCCGGTTAAGTAATGCTGCGGGCTTTTTGGCCGGATTGCTGCGGATCAAACCGGTGCTTGAATTGACGAGTGACGGAAAAATCGTCACCAAAGAAAAAATCAAAGTATATAAGAATGCGGTTGAACGCGCACTTGAATTGATGTTTGAATTTTTGAACGGAAAAACCAATGTTAAAGTCTTTTTGTTCCATTCCTTGCGTGAAGATGTGATTAAAAAGATGTTGGAACGTTTCCGCGAAGTACGCCCGGATATTCAAGGAATTGAAATTCATTACATTACCCCGGCGGTCGGTGCCCATATCGGCGCAGGAGTTGTTGGTGTCGGAGCATTTTTATTAGAATAGAAAGTTGAGGAAAATATTTATGCCATTAGTAAATATGACAAATATGTTAACCAAAGCCAAAGAGGGGAAATATGCGGTAGGGCAATTCAATATCAACAATTTGGAATGGACCAAAGCCATTTTGAATGTTGCCCAAGCAACCAATTCGCCGTTAATTTTAGGTGTATCCGAAGGAGCCGCAAAATACATGGGGGGGTTTTATACCGCAGTTATGATGGTAAAAGGCCTAATGCACGATCTTGGTATTACTGTTGATGTTGCCATTCATTTGGACCATGGTTCATCGGTGGAAAAATGCATTGAAGCAATTGATGCGGGATTTACTTCCGTGATGATTGACGCTTCGCACTATCCTCTTGAAACCAATATTGAAATGACCAAAAAAGTCGTGGAATACGCTCATGCCCGAGGCGTAAGCGTCGAAGCGGAACTAGGCACCGTGGGCGGTCAGGAAGAACATGTGTCCGGATCGATAAAATATGCTGATAGGGATGAGTGCGTCCGTTTGGTAAAAGAAACAGGTATCGATGCGCTTGCTCCGGCCTTGGGAAGCGTACACGGACCTTATCAAGGTGAGCCTGTTTTAGGTTTTAAAGAAATGAAAGGAATTCAAGAAGCTACCGATATGCCATTGGTGCTTCACGGCGGAACCGGCATTCCAGACAATATGATTCAAAAAGCAATTTCTTGCGGCACATGCAAGATTAACGTCAATACCGAATGTCAAATGGCATTTTCCAAGATTTTAAGAGAAGTGCTTGCCAAGGATTCAAAAGTTTATGACCCAAGAAAGATTATTGGTCCGGCATCTAAGGGCATTGAGAATGCGGTAAGAGAAAAGATTAAGGTGTTTGGCACGGCCAACAAAAACTAAGATATATATAACCAGAATAATAGAAACCGGATTTATTCTGGTTTCTTATTTTTTAAAACCAAATAAGGGTTGTTTTTTGATATAATATATATGTGTTGGGAGGAATCAAAAATGATTTCTTTAAAGAAAATAGTTAAAGCTCAAACTGCTATCGCTCCTTATATTCAAACGACTTCGTTAGTCCGGGTCGATTACTTAAGCGAACTAACCCAAATGAACGTGTTTTTGAAATTGGAAAACATGCAATATACGGGATCGTTTAAATTGCGGGGAGCCATGAATAAAATCGCGCAACTCTCTCCGGAAGAAAAAGCGCGAGGAGTCGTAGCCGCAAGCGCCGGCAACCATGCTCAAGGTGTGGCCAGAAGCGCGAAAATCTTTGGCGTCAAAGCCACCATCGTAATGCCTACCATTACGCCTATTATTAAGGTTAAAGCGACCAAAGACTATGGCGCGGAAGTAATTCTTTACGGCGACAATTACGACGAAGCCTGCAACAAAGCTCTGAAAATCTGCCGAGAAAGAGGAGCGGTGTTTGTTCACCCCTTTAACGACGAAGCGGTAATCTGCGGCCAAGGAACCATCGGTTTGGAAATCATGACGCAACTTAGAAATATTGATGCGGTTGTGGTGCCAGTCGGAGGAGGCGGTTTAATCGCCGGAGTTGCCAAAGCCGCGAAGAGCTTAAATCCAAACGTTAAGGTAATCGGGGTGGAAGCCGCAAATGCTCCATGCGTAAAAGAATCGATGGAAGCGGGCAGAGTGCTTACGGTTTGCTGCACGCCGACAATTGCCGAAGGGATTGCGGTGGCATGTCCGGGAGAACTTACATTCAAATTGATTCAAGAATATGTCGATGATATTGTTGCGGTTGACGAAGACGAAATCGCCAGTGCCCTTCTTTCTCTTTTGGAAAAACAAAAAATTGTTGTTGAAGGAAGCGGCGCAACACCAGTTGCCGCGCTTTTGAATCATAAACTTGATTATTTGCAAGGAAAAAACGTGGTTTGCGTAATAAGCGGCGGAAATATCGATATCAATATGGTGGAAACAATTATCAACAGCGGCTTGATGAAAGACGGACGCAGGTTCAATCTCCAAGTCAAATTGAAACACAAAGCCGGCGAATTGCAAAAACTTTTGTCGTTAATTTCCAAGGTGGGGGGCAATATTTTATCCATTGAACAAACGCGCTATGCCAATCAATTGGAACTAACCGAACAATTCGTGCATTTGGTCATAGAAGCCTATGACATAGACCACAAAGAACGGATCTTGTCCGAATTAAGAAGCAATAATTATGCGGTGTAGGGTATGAAGATAATAGCGGGACTTATTATCAATAAAAAAATTCTTTCTCAAGAAGCAATCGAAACACATGCCAAAGACATTGAAACATATATATCGCATGTCGACAAATTGGTTATTCTCAATACAACTGGGCACAAACTCAAAGAGTTTTTTCAAGCAATCATCCGGCACAAAAATATCGAATACAGCGAATGCGAGGATTTTGGACAAGAAAACAATTATTCATTGATTTACGACCACGCCTTGAGGTTGGAAGCTGATTATGCGATGGTGTTGGAACAAGGTTTCTTTTACGAAGAAGGCGCCTTTTTGGAAATGAAGCGCTATCTGATTGAAGCAAAGGAAAAACCATCGGTTTTGACTCCCATGCCTTTATATACCTGCCTTGACAAAAAAGCTTCGGATTTAACCGTAAGACCGATTAAGGGATGCAGGTTAACGGGGGCACTGCTCAATTTACAGTATTATAAGGAGTCGGAAGGCTTTGTCAGAGAATATTATCAAACCACTTTTGATTACGATTACTGTATTACCGAGCGTTTAAAAAACCATCAGATTCTGTTAATGCCCAACCTAGTACTTAGAAATCGCAATTTTACCGTGATTGAAAGAAGAGTTTTTGGTATTTTTAAGAAAAGTTCGTTTGATTGGGATTTACTGGATGTATATTACGAAACCAGGAATCGTTTGTATTTATGGAAAAAATTCGAAACCCTTGATCCGGAATACGTCCGGCTCGACAAAAAACTGTTTAAAAAGGAAAAACGCGAAATGCGTTTGGGCGATCCCAATTATCAGGACAAATTGGTTATGATGATGCAAGCCAAAGAAGATTTTGCCCAAGGAAAAATGGGGAAAATTCAATACTAGATATTATATTACATAAAGGCACCCAAGATAAAAAGGGTGTTTTTTGTTTTGATAAAAGAAGTATCAAGTTTTTCTTTTTTGGAGAAAATAAGTTATTAAGGAGGTGTTTAAATGAAAAGACAAAACGATACTTTGGTCGGCTTGTTATCCTTTGTCGGTTTAATATTAGCTACTTTGTTTTATTTGTTTTCCGTTCTTGACGGCAGATACGAAATGCTATACACCATCAGTTATATATGTTTGTTGATTGTGGTGTTCTATACCGCTTGGGAATTTGTTCGGAAAAGACACGTCATGTGGCGTTTCGTTTATTATGTAATTGTTGTATTGGTATTGCTTGGTTTTGTTTTGGGCAATTTCGATATCTTGTAACCCCTTATTTTGAAAACATTTAGGAAATAAGTTTGGAAAAACGAAAAAAGTTTTTAAAAAGTGCAAATTTTATTTACCATATCGCTTGCATTGTTTTAGTAAAACGTGTATAATAGCACAGGCTAAAAGAAGGCGATGATATGCAAGGTTGCTGATACACACGGAAGAGTTGCCATTGCCGTGTTTCAGGTAATTTGCATGGAGTCGAAAAGCTTTTATAAAAAGTTAAAGGAGGCTAATATGGCAAAAGAAAGAAAATTAAGAATCAGATTATTATCTTATGATCACAGATTATTGGATGAATCTGCAAAGAAAATCGTTGAAACGGCAAAAAGAACCGGAGCAACCGTTTCTGGTCCAATTCCGCTTCCAACGGACAAGGAAGTATTTACGATTATCCGTTCACCGCACAAACACAAAGATAGCCGTGAACAATTTGAACGTCGCACCCACAAACGTTTAATCGATATCGTCAATATTAATCCTAAAACTATGGATGCTCTAGTTCATCTAGAATTACCATCCGGTGTCGAAATCGTTTTGAAATAATGAGAAAATGGAGGTGTACTCATGGCCAAAGGAATCTTAGGTAAGAAAATCGGAATGACACAAATTTTTTCTGAAACTGGCGTATTAATTCCAGTAACAGTAATTGACGTAACTCCGAACGTAGTATTACAAAAAAAGACAGTAGAAACTGATGGATATGAAGCTGTTCAATTAGGTTATTGCGAAAAACCAGAACGTTTAGCAAATAAACCTGAAAAAGGACATGCAACCAAAGCTAATACTGCCCCTAAGCGCTTCGTTAGAGAAATCGCTGGGAAAGAAATGCTGGCGTTTGAAGTTGGACAAGAGGTGAAAGGAAACATCTTCGCAGTGGGTGAATTAGTAGATGTAACCGGAATCTCCAAGGGTAAAGGCTACCAAGGAGTCGTCAAAAGATATAATCATCATATTGGACCTATGTCGCATGGTTCTGGATACCATCGTCAAATCGGTTCAATGGGCGACGTTGGCGTAGCCCGCATCAAACCAGGCAAAAAAATGGCTGGACGCATGGGCGGCGAAACCAAAACAATTCAAAATCTTGAATTTATCAAGTATGATCCAGAAAATAATGTAGTTCTTATTAAGGGCAGCGTTCCCGGCGCAAGAAAGTCTTATGTAGTAATTACCAATGCGGCTAAAGGGAACAGCACGGCGCTTAATCCAGAGAGCTTAGCATAGGAGGAATAAGTCATGCCTAATGTACAATTATTAAATCAACAAGGGGCTGTGATTGGTGAACTTCAATTAAGCGAAGATATCTTCGGCGTACCGGTTCATCAACAAGTGATTTTTGATGCAGTGGTTGCTGAAAGAGCAGGAATGCGTCAAGGATCGCAAAAAGCCAAAACAAGAGCAGAAGTTCGCGGCGGCGGAAGAAAACCATGGCGTCAAAAAGGTACAGGACGCGCTCGGCAAGGTTCAATCCGTGCACCACAATGGCGTGGCGGCGGTGTTGTCTTTGCGCCGACTCCTAGATCGCATGCAATCAAAGTCAACAAAAAAGTCGTTCGCTTAGCCATGAAAAGCGTATTAAGCGAAAAAGTGCGTGAAAATGCCTTTATTGTATTAGACAAAATTGAACTTGATAACTTCAAAACCAAATCATTTGTCGAAGTATTGAACAATGTAAAAGCCGAAGGCAAAATCTTGGTTGTCTTGAATGAAACAAATCCGAATGTGGAATTGGCGGGAAGAAATTTACCGAACGTTATTATCCACAATGCAAACCATATTTCGGTATACCAAGTACTAAATGCCGATTGCTTATTGCTTACGCAAGATGTAGTATCTCACTACGAGGAGGTGCTTAAATAATGAAATCCGCATACGATATTATTATTAAGCCAATTATCACAGAAAAAACCACAAGTTTAGCCAACAACAAACTTCAATACACTTTTGCGGTTGATCCAAAGGCTAACAAAGTGGAAATCAAAAAAGCCATTGAAGAAATCTTTGAGGTTAAAGTTGTTGCAGTCAGAACAATCAATGTTCGCAGAAAACCAAAAAGAATGCAAAAATTTGAAGGGTTTAAACCAGCATATAAAAAAGCCATCGTTCGCTTGATGCCGGGTCAAACCATTTCAGTCTTCGAAGTGTAAAGGAGGAGTAAATCATGGCGATTAAAAAATATAAACCAACGACCAATGGTCGTCGCAATATGACTGCCCTAACATATGAAGAAGTCACAACAACTAAGCCAGAGAAAAGTTTGCTAGCTCCTTTAACTAAGAGTGGAGGACGTAACTCAACTGGCCGAATCACCGTTCGTCATATCGGCGGCGGGGCAAAGCGTAAATATCGGATTATTGATTTTAAACGCGATAAAGACGGTATTGCAGGCAAAGTTGCAACAATCGAATATGATCCAAACCGCAGCGCCAATATTGCTTTGATTAATTATGTAGACGGCGAAAAACGTTATATTCTTGCACCGCACGAATTACATGTCGGAAGCACAATCATGTCGGGCGAAAATGCGGATATCCGCGTTGGCAATGCGTTACCTTTAAATAAAATTCCAGTTGGTACAATGGTTCACAACATTGAATTATATCCCGGTCACGGCGGCCAATTGGTTCGTGCTGCCGGTGGAAGCGCCCAAATACTTGGACGCGAAGAAAAATACGTTTTACTGCGTTTAACAAGCGGCGAAGTTCGCAGAATCCTTGGCAATTGCCGGGCAACCATCGGTGTTGTCGGAAATGCCGACTATTCCCTTGTTAACCTTGGTAAAGCAGGTCGCAAACGTCATATGGGAATTCGCCCAACCGTTAGAGGTTCTGTTATGAACCCTAACGATCACCCTCACGGTGGTGGTGAAGGACGCACGCCAGTCGGACGAAATGCGCCTAGAACACCTTGGGGTAAGATTGCCCTTGGTATGAAGACAAGGAAAACTAAGAAAAAGAGCAGCGGACTAATCGTTCGTCGTCGTAATGGATAGGAGGAACTAATTAATGGCACGTTCACTTAAAAAAGGACCTTTTTGCGATGAACATCTTCTCAAAAAAGTCATTAAATTAAACGAAAAGAATTCCAAGAAAGTTATTCAAACTTGGTCAAGAAGATCTACTATCTTTCCTGAATTTGTCGGCCATACAGTTGCAGTTCATAACGGCAAAGTTCATCTTCCTGTTTATGTGACGGAAGATATGGTTGGTCATAAGTTTGGCGAATTCGCACCAACAAGAACTTATCGCGGACACGGTAAAGACAAGAAAGTTGCTAAGAAATAGGTGATGGAAATGGAAGCAAAAGCTATTGCAAAATCAGTTAGAATATCTCCTCGCAAGGGTAGATTAGTAGCCGACCTTATTCGCGGCAAATCAATTGGAACTGCTCTCGCCATTCTTTACAATGTTGAAAGTACCGTTAAGGAAAGTATCTTAAAAGTCGTAAATTCAGCTGTTGCAAATGCTGAAAACAATCACGATATGGATGTAGAAAAACTATACATTAAAGAAATATATATTAATCCAGGAGCCACTTTGAAACGTTTCCGCGCGCGTGCAAAAGGCAGTGGCAATCGTATCTTGAAAAGAACTAGTCACATCACAGTAGTTGTGGCAGAAAAACTATAGGAGGTAACAAAATGGGACAAAAAGTTAATCCAGTAGGAATGCGGATTGGTATCATCAGAGATTGGGACGCTAATTGGTATGCGCCAAAATCGAAAGTCGCCGATTTTTTGCATGAAGACCTAAAGATTCGTTCATTTATTAATTCCTTCTATAAAACAGCTTATATCTCTCGCGTGGAAATTAAAAGAACAGGCAAAAGAATAATCGTTATTATTTGGACTGCAAAACCAGGCGCCGTTATCGGCCGAGAAGGTTCAAGAAAAAACGAAGCGGTTAAAGAGTTGGAAAAACTTACGAAGAAAAATGTTTTCTTAACAATCGCCGAAATCAAAAACCCAGATTTGGATGCAACATTAGTTGCCAGAAAAATTGCCGAAGACTTGGAAAACCGTGCTTCGTTCCGCCGTGTTCAAAAAATGGCAATCCAACGTGCTCTAAGAGCCAGCGCCAAAGGAATCAGAACTATTGTTTCCGGCCGTTTGGGCGGAGCCGAAATTGCGCGCAGTGAAGGTTATATCGAAGGCAGTGTTCCACTACACACGCTTCGTGCCAACATTGACTATGCAACGGCAGAAGCTATGACAACTTACGGTAAACTTGGTGTTAAAGTTTGGATCAACAAAGGTGAAATTTTAACCGAAAAACAAAAGAAGGAGGGCCGATAAGCATGTTAATGCCTAAAAGAACTAAATATCGCCGCCCTCATCGAATCAGTTATGAGGGAAAAGCGAAAGGCGGCAAGAAAGTTAGTTTTGGCGAATATGGCCTTCAATCACTTGATGGCGCATGGATTACCGATCGTCAAATCGAAGCAGCCCGTATCGCAATGACACGTTATATGAAACGTGACGGTAAAGTGTGGATCAATATCTTCCCGCACTTGATTAAAACCAAAAAACCGCTTGAAGTTCGGATGGGTTCTGGTAAAGGTGCTCCTGACGGATATGTTGCGGTTGTAAAAACAGGCACAATTATGTTTGAAATTGCCGGCGTATCAGAAGAAATTGCTCGCGAAGCGCTCAGACTTGCTTCTCACAAATTGCCGGTGAGAACAAAATTTGTGGTAAGAGAAAGTGGTGAATAACTATGCCAAAAGAAAAGAAAACCGAAGCTGTAGTTGAAACTAAAAAGTCAACTAAAGGAAAAGCGTCTGTAACCACTAAAGTTGATAAAAAAGCGCCAAAGAAGTTATCTTCTGTCCAAAAAATAAGAGAACTTGAAAATCAAGAAATTGAAAACAAAATCAAGGAATTGAAGCAAGAACTCTTTAACCTTCGTTTTCAAGCTGCTGTTGGTAAATTAGAAAACACTGCTCAATTACGTAAAGTTAAAAAGGATATTGCCCGCGCATATACTGTTCTTACGGAACGCGCCAAGGCAAGCGTCCAAGGATAGGAGGCCAAGACAATGGAAAAAACCAGAAACAGTCGTAAAACATATATAGGTACTGTTGTGTCTGATGTTAATGACAAAACAATCACGGTATTAGTTGAAACACATCGTAAGCACCCTATCTATGGTAAAAACATTAAAGTAAGCAAAAAATTCACTGCACACGATGAGCAAAATCTTGCTAAGAACGGTGATATCGTTGAAATCATGGAAACGCGTCCGTTATCCAGAACGAAACGTTATCGCTTAGTTAGGATTGTTCAAAAGGCAGTCATAGTATAATCAGGAGGTGTCTTATGCTTCAACAAGAAAGTAGAGTCAATGTTGCTGATAATACCGGTGCCAAAGAACTTTTGATTATCCGAATCTTAGGAGGTTCACATCGTCGTTCTGCCAATATTGGTGACATCGTAGTCGCAACAGTCAAATCAGCTACACCCGGCGGACAAGTTAAAAAGGGTGAAGTTATTAAAGCCGTCATCGTACGGACAAAAAAAGGATTACGGAGAACAGATGGTTCCTATATCAAATTTGATGATAATGCAGCAGTAATCATAAAAGAAGACAAAAACCCGCGCGGTACACGTATCTTCGGACCTGTTGCAAGGGAATTGCGTGAAAAAGATTTCATGAAAATTGTTTCTCTCGCTCCAGAAGTGTTATAGGAGGTCGCTATGAAGATTAAAAAAGGTGACGTAGTTGTTGTAACAACAGGTAAACACAAACCATCCCGGGGAAATCAAACAACTGGTGAAGTTCTAGCGGTTTATCCAAAAACAAATCGAGTAGTAGTAAAAGGCGTTAATATCGCCACCAAACACTCCCGTCCATCTCAAGCTAATCCTGATGGCGGAATCATTAAAACGGAAGCGCCAATTCATATTTCGAATGTGGCAATTCTTGACCCGGTAACAAAAAAACCGACAAAAGTTGGATATAAATTAGTAGATGGCAAAAAGGTTCGCTTTGCGAAAGCATCCGGAACCGTACTTGACAAGTAGGAAGGAGATTGCAGATGAATCGATTATTAGCGAAATACAAAGAACAAGTAGTTCCAAAGTTAATGGAAAAATTCGGTTATAGCACTGTAATGGAAGTTCCGAAGATTGAAAAAATCGTTGTCAATATGGGTATCGGGGATGCCATCACCAATTCCAAATTGCTTGATGCAGCTGTCGAAGATTTAGCAACCATTACTGGTCAAAAACCAATCGTAACCAAAGCAAAGAAATCAATTGCGGTATTTAAAATTCGCGAAAAGATGCCAATCGGCGCTAAAGTCACTTTGCGTGGTGAAAGAATGTACGAGTTTTTGGATAAATTGGTAACTATTTCACTACCTCGCGTTAGGGACTTTAGAGGAGTAAATCCTAATTCCTTTGATGGACGCGGCAATTTCTCCCTCGGTGTCAAAGAACAATTGATTTTCCCTGAAATCAACTATGATAAGGTATTGAAAATTCGTGGTATGGATATTGTAATTGTCACTACCGCAAAAACAGACGAAGAGGGCCGAGCATTGTTAAGTATGCTTGGAATGCCTTTCAAAAGGTAGTGGAGGTAAGATATTATGGCAAAAACTTCATTAAAAGTTAAAAGCAAACGTAAACCAAAATTTAGCGTAAGACAATACACTCGTTGCGAACGTTGTGGTCGTCCTCATGCAGTTTACCGCAAATTCAAAGTATGCCGGATTTGCTTCAGAGAACTTGCATATCGAGGATTAATTCCTGGCGTTAAAAAATCGAGTTGGTAAGAAAGGGAGGTCTATACAATGGTAATGACTGATCCAATTGCTGATATGCTTACAAGGATTCGCAATGCGAGTCAAATGAAACACCCTAAGGTTTCTATGCCTGCTTCCAAAATTAAAATGGAAGTTCTTCGGGTATTGAAAGAAGAAGGCTATATTAGCGATTATGAAAAAATAGAAGACAGCAAACAAGGGATTATCAATGTAACTCTTCGTTATGTCGATAAAGTGCGTGCAATAACTGGTATCAAAAGAATTTCCAAACCTGGACTAAGAGTATATGCCAAAAGCGATGAATTGCCAAAAGTATTAAACGGTTTAGGAATCGCAATTGTTTCAACTTCAAGCGGATTAATGACAGACAGAGAAGCCCGTCAGAGAAAACTCGGCGGAGAAATCATCGCTTTCGTTTGGTAAGAGGTATACATATATGTCAAGAATAGGCAATAAAGAAATCCTCGTTCCTGCGGGAGTTACAATCAATCAAAATGAACAAACCCTTGAAGTTATTGGTCCAAAAGGCAAAATGGAATATACTTTTGATGAAAATGTTGTTATCGAAATTCAAGATAACAAAATCAAATTAACCCGTCTTGGTGATGAAAAATACCAACGCGCAATTCACGGAACTAGTAGAGCCCTCCTAAATAATATGATTACAGGTGTTACTACCGGTTTCAAAAAAACCCTTGAAATTCACGGAACAGGTTTTAGAGCTCAATTGCAAGGCAATGCGCTTGTACTTAACCTTGGTTTCTCTCATCAAATTGTGATGGAAATACCAAACGGAGTAAAAGTCGAAGTTCCGAATCCCACTGAAATAAATGTTTCAGGATACGATAAACAAGTAGTTGGCCAATTTGCGGCTGAAATTCGCAAGAACAGAAAACCTGAACCTTATAAAGGCAAAGGTGTTCGTTATCGCGGTGAATATGTACGTCGCAAAGAAGGCAAGAAAGCTAAGTAGAAAGGAGACTAAAAGACGATATGATTATTAAAGAATCAAAATCAAAAGCACGCCAAGTCCGTCATCAAAGAATTCGTCAAACCTTAAGCGGAACTAGTGAACGTCCTAGACTTGCGGTATTCAGATCAACCAAAAACATCGCTGCTCAAATCATCGATGATGTTAAGTCGATTACTTTAGTTTCTGCATCTACAATTGAAAACGGCAATCGTATTGAACCTGGATCAAACATTGAAGCAGCAAAACAAGTTGGTACAAGAATTGCTCAAAGAGCTCTCGAAAAAGGTATCACAGAAGTAGTATTTGACCGTGCAGGAAATCAATACCACGGCAGAATTAAGGCACTTGCAGATGCAGCACGCGATGCTGGTCTCAAGTTTTAGGAGGATACGTCATGCGTGAAAAGAATAGAGTAACCGAAGAAAAAGTACTTGACGAACGCGTTGTCACGATAAACCGCGTAACGAAAGTTGTTAAAGGCGGAAGACGTTTCCGTTTCTCGGCACTTGTAGTTGTCGGCGATTACAAAGGAAATGTTGGATTTGGCCGCGGTAAAGCGCAAGAAGTTCCTGAAGCTATCAAAAAAGCCATTGAAGATGCGAAGAAAAACATGATTAGTGTTCCAATCGTCAAAACAACAATTCCTCATGAAGTTGTCGGCGAATATGGCGCAGGAAAAGTGTTCTTAAGACCAGCACAGGCCGGTACCGGAGTTGTTGCTGGTGGTGTTGTCAGAAGTGTTGTTGAGCTTGCAGGTATTCAAGATATTACGACCAAATGTTTGGGTTCAACTACACCTATCAATATTGTCAGAGCAACATTTGAAGGTTTGAAAGCATTAAGAACGGTTGAACAAGTGGCTCGTTTACGTGGTAAGACACCTGAAGAGATTGTGAGGTAGAATACTATGGAAAAGACATTAACAATTAAATTAGTTAAGAGTTCTATAACCGCACCTAAAAATCAAAAAGACACATTAAAAGCACTAGGCTTAACTAAGATTAATAAAACCGTTGTTAAAGTAGATAATCCGCAAATCCGCGGAATGATTAGAACAGTAGCACACTTAGTAAGTGTCGAAGAAGCTTAGGAGGTGCGAACGATGAAATTACATGAATTAAAATCGGTTCCGGGAGCAAGACACGCTAAAAAACGCGTCGGTCGCGGAATAGGTAGCGGTACGGGTAAAACCGCAACCCGCGGTCATAAAGGCCAAAACGCCCGTTCCGGCGGCGGGGTTCGCTTGGGATTTGAAGGTGGTCAAACACCATTATTCAAACGTCTTCCAAAAAGAGGATTCACCAATTTAACCCGTAAAGAATACGCTATCGTCAATGTTGAAGATTTAAACGTGTTTGCGCCAGGAACAGTGGTGGATGCAGATGCACTAAGAAAAGTTGGATTAATAAATAAAGAATACGAGGGAGTGAAAATATTAGGCAACGGTGACTTAAATGTCGCTTTAACCATTAAGGCGAAGAAGTTCTCCAAATCCGCAATCGAAAAAATCAGCAACGCTGGTGGAACATACGAGGTGGCTTAATTATGAAAAAGTTCTTTAGCAAAAATAAGAAACTGATTCTGATGATTCTATTCACTCTTGCAGCATTATTAATTTGGAGAATTGCTGTATATATTAAAATACCTTTCTTCAACGTTGAAATGCCCGAAGGGGACAAGGAAGCTAATTTAATCGGTTTTTTGGATATCTTTACTGGAGGAGCTTTATCTCAATTTTCAATAGTTGCCCTCGGCGTAAGCCCATATATCACTGCTTCCATCGTTGTCCAATTGTTGCAAATGGACATTGTTCCGCAGTTTAAAGAATGGGCCGAAGAAGGCGAATCGGGAAAAGCAAAACTAAACCAATGGACACGTTACATCGCTTTATTCCTCGCCTTTGTTCAAGCCTTGACATTCATTATTACTTACATTAGAAATTATGGTACATATATCTTAAATGTATATGAAATTACCCCATTCGATTATGTTTATATGGCTTTGACAGTCACGGCGGGAACCGCTTTTGTCTTATGGTTATCAGATCAGATATCCATGAAAGGTATCGGAAACGGCGCTTCGATGATGATTGTTGCGGGAATAATTGCCGGTTTCCCTGGCATGGTAAATTCGTTGATTTCCGGTTTATTAAAACCTGATACTGAAACAGGTTTTGTTCCGGGAACAAAAGAATATATAATATTTGCCGTAGTAATAGTCGTATTATTATTGGTGGTTGTCGGAGTTGTATTTATGGAAGGTTTGCAACGCAAAATTCCGATTCAATATGCAAATCGTCCGGCTGCCGCACAAGTTCGCGGAAAACAAGATTCCAATATTCCAATCAAACTTAATTCCGCATCCGTTATTCCGGTTATTTTTTCGGCTACATTATTAAGTTTACCGATGACCGTAATCAATTTGCTAAATATTCAAAACGAGAATCTTGCATTTTGGTTAGAAGTTGTCTTTAGTTACCGAAAACCAATTGGTTTTGCTTTATATATTATTTTAATTTTCCTATTTGCTTTCTTCTATTCCTTCTTACAAATTAATCCAGATAAGATGAGCGAAAACCTGAAGAAACAAAACGCCTATATCCCAGGGGTTAAACCAGGGGAAGATACGGCGGCTTATATTTCGAAAGTATTATTTAAAATAACCGTGTTGGGTGCAACTTATCTTGCGCTGCTTGCATCCTTGCCGATTATTTTAGGTAATGTCTTCGGTTTGCCGGAATCGGTTCAAATCGGAGGAACCAGTATCATGATCGTTGTCGGTGTCGCTATCGAAACCGCTAAACAAATCAAAACTCAAACCCAATCCCAAGAATATCGGGGATTCTTAAGATAGGGGCTCATCCATGCGTTTATTAATCATGGGAGCTCCCGGAACAGGAAAGGGGACATATGCCGAAGGAATCGAAAAACACTTTGGCATTCCCCATATTTCCACGGGCGAAATTTTTCGCGAAGCCATTAGTCAAAAAACGCCGCTTGGCATTCTTGCGCAAAGTTTTATTGATGACGGACATTTGGTGCCGGACGATGTAACGGTTCAAATTGTCAGAGAAAGGATTCAACAACCGGATTGCCAAAACGGCTTTGTTTTGGATGGTTTTCCAAGAACGCTTAATCAAGCCGAAAATTTTACCCGAATTTTAAAAGAATTGAACATCCAATTGGATTTAGTTATTAATTTGCTTTCCGATGAAGAATTAATCATTCGGCGTATTACCAATCGTCGCTTGTGTTCGAAATGCGGAAAAGGATATAATCTTATTACGATTCCGCCGAAAAAAGAAGGCATTTGCGATGATTGCGGAGGAGCTATATATCAAAGAAAAGACGACTCCGAAGAAGTGATTCGGGAACGCCTTGAAGTCTATCATCGTCAAACAAAACCGTTGATAGATTATTATGAAGCTCAAGGCAATATAATACATATGGATGGCGCAGGAGAGATTAATGAAGTCACAAATGTAATAATTGCTATGTTGGAGGCAAGATGATTACAATTAAAAGTGAACGCGAAATTGCTTTAATGCGCGAAGCGGGAAATATCGTCGCTTTAACATTAAAGGAAATAGAGAAATCCATCAGACCAGGGATATCAACCAAAGAATTAGATAAAATTGCTTATGATGTTATTACATCTTGCGGAGCAATCCCTTCCTTTCTCAATTACAATGGTTTCCCTGGGTCGATTTGCGCCTCAATTAACGAAGTTGTGATTCATGGCATTCCCAAAAGCCATGCAATATTAAGAGATGGTGATATTATATCTATCGATGTCGGTGCCAAATACAAAGGCTACCACGGAGATAGCGCAAAAACATTTTTGGTCGGAAATGTTACCGAAGCCAAACGCCGTTTGGTGGAAGTAACCGAAGCCGCATTATTCCAAGGATTGAAACAGGCACGTCCGAATAATCATTTATCAGACATTTCACATGCAATTCAAGCTTATGTTGAAAGTGCCGGCTATTCGGTAGTAAAACTCTTTACTGGTCACGGTATTGGCCGCGCTTTACATGAAGATCCTGCTGTTCCGAACTTTGGCAATCCTGGCAGAGGCCCAATTCTAAAAGTGGGAATGACTCTGGCCATCGAACCAATGGTAAACATGGGAACATCAGATGTGGAAATTCTACACGATAACTGGACAACTGTAACAGTTGACCGTAAAGATAGCGCTCATTTCGAGCACACAATTGTTATTACTGAGAATGGTTATGAAATTTTAACAAAAATTAAAGGAGAAGAAATGTAGATGTCAAAAGATGATGTTTTTGAAGTTGAAGGAACAGTTGAAGAAGTGTTGCCCAATACTATCTTTAAAGTAAAGTTAGTCAACGGCCACCTCATTACTGCCCACGTTTCTGGTAAAATTCGTATGCACACAATTCGCATTTTACCAGGTGATCGAGTAACTGTTGAAATATCACCATATGATGTAACACGTGGACGCATTACTTATCGACATAAGTAATTCAAAATCCAACAATAAATTGTTCTTATATATTAGGAGGTTCAAAATGAAGGTTAGACCATCGGTTAAACCTATATGTGATAAATGCAAAGTTATCAAAAGAAAAGGCCGTGTAATGGTAATCTGTTCAGCTTACCCAAAACACAAGCAAAGACAAGGATAATAGGAGGAACATTAGATGGCACGTATAGCTGGTGTAGATATCCCGAACGATAAACGCGTCGTGATATCACTTACATATATCTTTGGTATTGGCAAACCTACTGCCCAAAAGATTTTGGCTAGTTGCAATATCGACGAAAATAAAAGAGTTAAAAATTTAACTGAAGAAGAATTAACATTAATTCGACAAGAAATAGCGAATTATCATGTCGAAGGAGACTTGCGCCGTGAAATTGCGATGAATATCAAGCGACTAATGGAAATTGGTTGCTATCGCGGTTTACGTCATCGGAGAGGGTTGCCCGTTCGCGGACAAAGAACAAGAACTAATGCCCGTACCCGTAAAGGTCCTGTCAAGACAGTCGCTAATAAGAAGAAGTAGGAGGACATTATGGCTCGTAAAACAGTACGTAAACGTCGTGTAAAAAAGAATATACCTCAGGGTATTGCGCATATTCATTCCACTTTTAACAATACCATCATCACGATTACTGACCCAGCAGGCAACGTAGTTGCATGGAGCAGTGCCGGGGTGGTAGGTTTTAAAGGCAGCAAGAAGTCCACTCCGTTTGCGGCGCAAATGGCCTCGGAAGCTTGCGCAAAAGCAGCGATGGAAAATGGAATGCGTAAAGTAGAAGTAACCGTTAAAGGCCCAGGCCCAGGACGGGAAGCTGCCATTCGCTCGCTCCAAGTTGCAGGACTTGAAATCGCATCGATTCAAGACGTTACTCCTGTACCTCATAATGGTTGTCGTCCTCCAAAAAGACCTCGCGGATAATGACTTTTTCAACGACAAACCATTGTAAAATTCAATAAGGAGGAAAATGATGAGAAAATTGACATTTATCCAACCTAAATTACATATAGAAGAGGATAACAACGATCCGAACTATTGTAAGTTAAAGATATATCCTCTTGAACGCGGATACGGAATGACAATTGGAAATGCCCTTCGCCGTGTCATGTTATCATCTTTACCGGGAGCAGCGATTGTAACGGTCTCGATTGAGGGTGTCGAACATGAATTTACCGGAATCCCATATATTTACGAAGATGTAACCGAAATCATCTTAAATCTTAAAAACATCATCCTAACCATTAACGATGACAAAAACGCTAAAGGCGATTATGGTGATGAAATAGTAACTTACCGTTTGGAATTAATCGAAGAATTGCCTTCTTTAAGCGAACAAAGAAAAAAAGGCATCTCGGAAGATAAATTAGTCCACTCAAAAGAAATTACCGCCGCACATATATCTACGACTTCCTCGGAAATCATTCGCATCGTTAACCCTGAACAAAAGATTTGCACGCTTTTGGCAGGCGGAAAAATCAAGATGGAATTATTTGCCCGTAACGGCGTAGGTTATGTCAATGCAGACGACAACAAACGCTTTTGCAAAGAAGGTTCAAGCCGGGTTATCAACCGTTTACCGATTGACTCGATTTTCACCCCAATCAAAAGGTGTCGTTACGATGTGGTTAAATCGCGTTACGAAGACAATTTCGATATCGACGAATTAATTTTTGAAGTTTGGACAAACGGTTCAATCAAACCAACAAACGCCGTATCACTAGCAGCGCATTTCTTAGTAGAGCATTTCCAAATTCTTGAAGACTTAAATGTCTATATCAAGGAACGTGCATACATTATGCAAAAAGAGGAAAAAGTATCCAATAAGAAGTTGGATAAAAAGATTGAAGATCTCGACCTTTCAGTCCGTTCTTACAACTGTTTAAAACGGGCTAATATCAATACCGTTGGCGAATTGACGCAAAAGACGGTTGAAGAAATGATGAAAGTCCGCAACTTAGGCCGTAAATCATTGAAAGAAGTAATTGAAAAATTGCGTGACATTGGTTTAAGCTTAAAGAGCGATGACGGATACAATGATTTTGCTGAAGGCGACGATAAAGATGTAACCGATAAGGATGAACAAGATTTGGACGAAAACGCTCCGCCTCTTGATACAGGCTTATCCGTAGGTTTATACAATGCACTTAAGAGACAAAACATCAATACTATTGGCGACTTGACAAGCAAAACAGTTGCTGAACTTAAAGAAGAATTTGGCTTTGATGCAAAACAAATAAAAGAAATCGAAAACATGCTCAAAGCTAAAGGTTTATCTTTAAGCGACTAAGAAACCATATAACTTGAAATAAAGGAGATTACTCATATGGCATTAGGATATCGTAAATTAAGCAGAAAGAGCCATCAAAGAAAAGCTTTATTTCGGGATTTAATCACAGATTTAATTTTGAACGGTCGAATTGAAACTACCGAAGCAAAAGCGAAAGAGTTGAAAAGGATTGCCGACAAAATGGTAACCCTAGGCAAAAGAGGAGACTTGCATTCCCGCCGTCTCGCCGCTCAACTCATCCGTTTCGAAACGCTTGAAGACGGTCAATACGCCCTTCAAAAATTATTCAACGAGATTGCCCCGAAATATCAATCACGCAACGGCGGTTACACTAGAGTGTTGAAACTAGGAACACGTCGCGGCGATGCAGCTCCGATGGCGATTATCGAATTTGTTTAATTAGGCAAAAATGAACACCGGTCAAGGTGTTTATTTTTCTTTTTGTCGGTCAAATAAAAAAGTAAACATTTGCCCAAAATAAGATATATATTCATCCGTTTGCAAAAGATATCAAAAAATGATAAAATTAGTTTATAGTTTTAAGGATGGTGGGACTTATGTCCAGACTAAATACCTTGTTTTTAGTATCGAAACAAGTGCTCGTAATAATTTTGTGTAGCGTGGTTGTTGTTGTTTCAGTCGGTTTTGCCTCATTTTTTGCCTTGCGCGCAAACTTCGAATTGCGAAAAGCCAAAAAGGAAGCCTTGGAAAACGGCCAAGTGTTATATGTCGTTATTGAACAACACGAAGTGTTTAATTTTAATTTTAAACCCGGCGGTTCGGTTAAAGTATTGTACGAAGCCAAATTTACTGACGATTTATATCACTATCATCGTTACGAAAACGAATATGGTTACAACACGGTCGAAATAAAGAATGGCGAAGCCAAAGTAATTGAGGCGGATTGCCGGGATGGCAGATGCAAAAACTACTTAATCACCAACGGTTTGCGTTGGTTTGAATCGCCAGATATAAGTTGTTATCCCCATGGCATCAAAATCAGATGGGAGGCCAGATCCTCATGAGCATCGAATTCAAAAACGTAACCTTCGGATACACGAAAGAAATCGAAGTATTGAAAGATTTTAATCTAAAGATCGAAGACGGACAAATGGTCTCGATTATCGGACATAACGGCAGCGGAAAAAGCACCTTAGCCAAGCTAATCGTCGGTCTGGTGGAAGCTTGCTCAGGCGAGGTTTGCATCGACGGTGTTAACTTAACCCCGGAAAACATCGACGAATTTCGATTAAAGATGGGTATTATTTTTCAAAATCCCGATAATCAATTTGTCGGGGTAACGGTAAAAGACGATATTGCCTTTGGATTGGAAAACCATAATGTGCCAAGGGAAGAAATGATTAAAAAAATTGCCCACTACGCAAAACTCGTCAACATGGAAGACTATTTGGAAGCAAACCCCGAAAACTTATCCGGCGGTCAAAAGCAAAGGGTAGCGATTGCGGGGGTGTTGGCGATGGAAACGGAAATCATTATCTTTGACGAAGCCACTTCGATGCTTGACCCAAAAGGCACAAAAGAAATTATCGAAACCATTAAGAATTTAAAAAGAAACGAAAATAAAACCATAATTATGATTACCCATAATTTAGAAGAAGTCGTGTTTTCGGACCGGGTGATTGTTCTAAACGAAGGAAAGATTGTTTTGGACGGAACACCTAAGGAAGTATTGAGAAAACGGGAAATTTTGGAAGAAAGCGGTCTGGCCGTAATCGACAGCATTCAACTAATATCGGAAATTGAAAGCAGCAATCTACCTAACAAACAAGCATTAGTGGAGGCCTTATGGGAATTAACTTTCGCAATGTAAGTTTTCGTTACAACAAAAAAGCGTCCAAACCGACTTTGGACAATATAACGCTCGATATTTTTAAAAAAAGCGAGTTCATCAC
>Ga0265294_10000249_pt1 | contig 70346 bp, 51 predicted proteins | sample MunlanPumphouse3_FD_192504 | JGI IMG/M metagenome (GOLD analysis project Ga0265294, IMG submission 192504) | Groundwater microbial communities from a municipal landfill in Southern Ontario, Canada - Pumphouse #3 | ecosystem: Environmental > Aquatic > Deep subsurface > Groundwater | place...
ACCTCATAGGAAAAGTCCACATGTCCAGGAGTATCAATAAGATTTAAGATATAAATATTACCGTCTTTGGCTTTATACTGCAAACGAATAGGATGTGATTTAATTGTGATACCACGTTCTCTTTCGAGATCCATGTCATCTAAGATCTGCTCTTTCATCTGGAATTTCTGCAATGTGCCTGTCACTTCCAGAAGTCGATCAGCCAAGGTAGATTTACCATGATCAATATGAGCTATAATACTAAAATTTCTAATGTTGTTCTTCATGCGGAAAATATAATCACAAGACAGCGAAATTACAACTTGTAATCTTGTCTGTGAGATGTAATTAAAGTTTTTGGCGATTATAAATTAGGTTTTTATTTTGGATACGGCGGCATAGAAATTATTAAAATATTCTAGGAATTTTTTATCATAACGCCTTGCAGATCCAAAAATTACACTATACAAAATTGACTTTTTTAAGCTCTAAGTTCTGATTACTGCTGCTTATTGCAATATTTCACGTTCGTATAAACTCGCTTCTTCTTCTAGATCACCATAGGTCTTTGAAACTACAAAGCGTTCATAGATATCAGGTTGTAAAGTACGCAGTTCTTTCATCAGCTTGGTATTGATGGATCGTGGACTTATTGCATATAACATATATGCGTGATAAACGCCTTCTTTATTAATAAGAATGGTTTCATCGACGGCGAAAATACCCTGGATAGTTGTATTGGTCACAACTTTTGAGGTCTTTTCAAAAACATCTTCGATCTCTGATTTATTCTGATCACCGACTTCTTTGATATAAAGTGATTGAACGCCATCAATTCTTGACTGAATAGCTTGGCCGATCTTGATATAAGCATCTGTACGAGCTTTATCGCGGGCAATATCTTCTCTTTGACTCATTCCTTCACCAATTTCGGCCACAGCGCCAAAAGTTCTATAACGATTTGCTTTTCTTTGTAATTTATCACGATGTTTGTTGTGTACTACGCGCATGCTTGAGCAAGATCCAAGGATCAATGCAGATACCAGAAACAATACAAAAATAGTCTTTTTCATTCTATACCTTTCTTAATGTTTTCTTGATCTAAATTCATAATAATAATACATACTTTTTTAGTTCATATCAAGTCCCAATAAATATATTGATATTTTGGCATCAAGAAAAAAAATGCTTATTATTTGTGGTAAAAAAAGGAAATATATGAAAATTGAACTGATCTATAATCCTAATTCCGGTGGCGGACGAGGTAAAAATCTGGCACCTGTTATTATTAAAAGCCTTGAAGATAAAGGATATAATCTTAATGTACACAAAACAGAATATCATGAACATGCAATTAAAATTGTTCGCCATTTAGATCTTACAAATACCGATATCCTCGTTTCTGTCGGCGGTGATGGAACAATGTACGAAGTGCTTAATGGATTATTCAAAAACGAAAAATCTGATAAAAAACCATATTTTGCTGTCATTCCGGTTGGTACCGGAAATTCCTTTTCTCAAGACTTAAATATGCATAAGTGGAAAGACGGATTGTTTGCAATATTGAATGGTAGTACCAAGGCCATTGATATTATGAAATTTAATACAGAGGGCGAAGATTATTACTCAATTAACGCTCTGGGCATTGGTCTCCCCAGCGATGTGTGTATTACAGGTAATAAGCACAAGAAAATTTTAGGTAAATTCTCATATACATCATCAGCACTTCTTGAAATTATCCGTTATAAAGCCCACCATACTATCCTTGAGGTTGATGGCGTAACGCACGAATATATGGGAGCTTTCACTAATTTTTCGAATACCCGCATCTTTGGCGGCAATATGATGATCTCCCCCGATTCTGTTTTGGATGATGGAGAAATTGAAGCTGTTGTCCTGCTCGATGCCCCAAAAGGAACCATTATAAAGGCCTTGCCGACATTATATACCGGCAAGCATATAGATAATCCCTATGTAAAAGTGTATAAGGGTAAGCATTTCAAGATCACAACGAATCCGGTTAAAGTTGCCAATCCCGAAGGTGAGATCTTTGGTGTAACACCGCTTGAGATTACGGTTATGCCCAAGGCGATAGAAATGTTTTATCTTCCTGACAAGATGACAAAATAGTTTTGCGACAAGATCTAATGTATTAAAATATCTCTATTGTACAGACGCAATGCATTGCGTCTCATCCTCTGCCAAGAAAAAAAATCATCCTGATGACCTTCTTACCATCTTACCTCCCGCCCTTCTCTACCTCAGCCTTTACCTGCGGCTCAAGCTCTCAGCAAGACTTCTTATCGAAAATATTCTTTAAGGACTTTAATGGCTTCCTCATAGCCTTTTTGGATTAAATCAGGTGATTGATCAATATCTACAACATTGAATTCTGAAAGATCGGGAGCGATCAGGATATCAACATCTGAGAGCTGGAATTTTGTTGCTACATTTGAGGATAAAGAAAATGTTCTTAATAATACTTGAATTAAACTTTTCGGTTTTTCGCTCTTATTTTCGCTGTTAAGGTTAACTGCAATAATAATTTCAGCGCCCATATCAAGAAGCGGTGAAACCGGGACACTTTCTACCACGCCACCATCTACTAAGAGTCTATTATCGATTTCAACTGGAGAAAATATACCAGGAACACAGGTACTTGCCATTGAAGCTTTGGCTACTTCCCCTTTTGTAAGGATAACTTTTTTTAAACTCTCAATATCTGCTGCTATCATGGCGACGGGTATCTTAGAATCTTCAAGATTTACATTACCAATCTTTTCTCTGATCAAATCACCCATTCTTCGATTTGATAATAGTCCTAATCTCGATAAAGTTGGAGCAGAAAGATCAAACCACCTGAGGTCTTCAGTCATTGTTTCAATTTCTTGCCAGCTTACGCCATTGGCGTAGAGTCCTGCAATTAAAGCACCAATACTTGTTCCTGCGATTAAATCAATTTCTATATCCAGTTCTTCCAAAGCCCGGAGTACACCAATATGAGCAGCCCCTAAAACAGAACCACCACCGAGTGCTAACCCGATCTTTTGATCTTTTTTAAAATAATTTTCCCAAGAAAGTGACCAATCGGAGCGGTAGTCCACCAGTGAAAAATTTGACTGATAATCTGTAAATGCCAAAAGAGGAAGAGCAATTAGAATTATTAAAATTATGATAGAGATCTTTTTCATAGCTAATATATTACCTTTTTTATTAGCTGAAATCTAAGCAATTCCAGAGGATTTTTAAAGAAATTTAAAAAACAAGTTTAGCAGCTTTAATAACATGCTTAAGTTTTTCATCTTTATTTATAATGATAAGATCGGCATCATATCCCGCTTTTATAAAACCCTTATGATCATCAATTTTTAAACAGCGGGCTGGATTCTCGGTGGCTGTACAGATAGCTTCTTCAAGAGAAGAATCGGAAAAGTCCTTGAATTTCAACATAATATTAAATAAGGATAAAGTTGTTCCTATCATACCGGAGCCATCGGAATAGAAAGCAAGTCCCTTTTCGGAGCGATATTTTTTACCGGCAAAATTATATTCTCCATCAGGCAAACCCATGGCATCAATTCCATCAGTTATACATATTAATCTATGGGCAGTAAAGTGCTCATAGAAATATTTTATTTCTTCTGCTTTGAGATGTTTGCCATCGGGAATAATCTGAGCAAAACAATCCGAATTAAGAATAGCTTCTAAAGGATGGTCTTTATCTCTATTATATTTACGCATGGCATTATGTAAGTGCGTAATACAGCTAATCCCCTTCTCTATTCCCTTTTGAGCGTCTATAGATGCCGTATCCGTATGCCCCAAAGAAGATATAAAACCCTGCTCTTTGGCCACATGTATAATATGTTCTATTCCAGGTAATTCGGGGGCAATAGTCAGCATTTTTAGTCTGTTTTTTGTTACTGCCAATAGGTGCTTAAGTGTCGCTTTGCTCACTTTTGCCGTGCATTCAATGGGAATACCACCTTTCTTGAGAGGATTTATAAAGGGTCCTTCAAGATGCAGACCTAAATTATCTGCCTGGTTTTCTGTAGAATGGTGATTCGCAATAAAACTAAGATGTGTGTTAGCACCTCCTTTTTCGTAGAAAGCCGTCGGCAAAAAAGAGGTGGTACCCATTTTGCATAGACTTTCGGACATGATATCCATACTATCGGGTGCTGCGTGAGCGGGATTAGCGCCTCCCGCTCCATGTATGTGGATATCAATAAGGCCGGGAGCAACAATATCACCTTTTGCATCTAGAAGTAAACTCCCCTCTTTAGGCAAGAAGGGAGTTATGTCTTTGATTTTATCATCCTCTAAAACTATATGGACAAATTCATGAGGTGAATTGAATAAGCGACAATTTTTAATAATCTTTAACATTAAAAAGAGGTTCCTACGGTAAAAGTATTTACTGCATTAAAAATACCATGATCTTCATAAGAATAATCTATTCTTAAGTTCATATTCTGGATTTTTTGCTTCAAACCTATCCCAAATGTTAGACCTCTCTGATCGTAGTTAAGTCTGTAACCACCACGGATAATGAAAGCTCCCAAATATTTATATTCAAAGCCGAATTTAAGCTTTTCTTTATAATCTCTTGGGTGAGTACTCTCTATACCCAGATCCAATTGGTGTTGATTATTGTCTTTGCCTAAAAGTTTTAAGAGATCCGCTTGAAGCGCAAAAGATACGGCAAAAGGCAAAGGGAATGATTCTCGTACATATTTTACTTCGCGTGATACATTTTGAATAACAGCTCCAAAACGAATTCCGGATTCACCAAAATCGTAGCTTGCACCAATATCAATAGCAGGCTCTGCATGATGATTTTCTACAAGCTCTGTCACAAGGAGAGAATCACTGACATCATTTCCTTCAATCCCAACCGTCACACTGCCCAGATCCTGATAGGCCAACTTGGCTCTAACACCATAAGAAAATCTATCGGAAACACGTTTTGCAAAACTCAGGCCAAGAGCATAGGCGCTGGGCGTAAATGTCCCGGTTTCCTCAAATCCATCATCATTATTGGCGCGTATTGTTCCATTAAAGATCCCATAATCCATATATGTCAGATCCACTGCCATTATTCCGGCATTTCCCAGAGTAAAAGCGCTCGCAATAGAACCGTAGTTAATATCTGCAATGCCTCTAGTGTAGGATGCGCTGGCATCGTTTTTTCCATCTATCCATCCTAAACCCGAGGGATTCCAAAAGACAGTATTAGCATTTTCAATTCCTACCACACCCATTCCGCCTTGTGCAATGGCTTCTGCAGAAATGGGGTTTTCGAGAAATCTGAATCCTACCTGAGCTTTCTTTTCTACTGCGATAAGTGAAATCGGTAGCAATATGCAGATCGTCAGGCATACTATATGATTTATAATTTTTTTCATTATAGACCTCATTTCCTTATCGTATTATTACAAATTTTTCGTATTGATCGGTCAAAGCATTGCCTTCTGCGTCCTCTGCTTCACTAACATACAAGATGTAAATACCGCTCGCAACGTATTGATTGTTATCCGTTTTTTGGAACCATATTTCTTGGTCTGTACCAATGTGTTCAAAGTCATCAACAAGATCACCGGTTTCGGTAAAGATCATTAAACGACATTTATAGGGCAGGCGTGCAAAGAGGAGCTGATTTTCGGAACCGGAAAAACTCATAGCTCCGGCATTTAATGTCGCCGGATTCGGTACCACTCTGACTTGTTCTGAGCTAGAAAGTCCGGCTTTGAATGAATTAGCTGCGATCTTAGAGCGATTTGCATAGCGAGAACTTTCAAGCTTTTGACCGGGGATAAGACCATCAGTATTTTGTGAACCATCATCCATAGCTGTTACTGCATAGTAATAGGGCTCACCTCGTGTAACCGAAGTATCCATATAAACAGTTTCATTTTTATCAGTGGTTTCATAGATCATTTCCCAGGTAACATTGCTATATCCATCACCGGGATCACCTACTGTTGAAGCACCTTTTTTTCGATATACCCGCCAGGAATAAAAATCATCGACTTTTGTATCAGGGTCCAAAAAATAGTTATCATCGGGATATGACCACTCAACAATAATTCTATCTGCATCTGAAGTTACTTCCAGATCTGGTGGTGGCGGTGGATCGGGAATATTCAGATCTCTGTGCCAGACCCAATTGGCTCTGTCCATGGTTTGGAACAAGGAATCTCTTCCCTGCATAATCACAGCATTCTTACTGCTATCGCTGATTGTACCTTCCAGCCAGCCGGCACCCACAGAATCGGCGATTTCGTGAGAAATACTCCCAACTCCTATAGCATAAACAACACAAAGCGAATCAGGTTCTTTCTCGTAGTCGAGAGTCATATCATATGGACCAACTGTAATAAAGCGCATCGGTCCCTTTTGCGTTCCATTCTCGGCCATCCATCCTTCTGTAACAGGGTCGAGAGGGAAACGCCCTCTGTCGTCATCACCGATATATGTATCTCTGATGCCAACATCGCTTCTACCCCAAAGATCGTTTGCTATATCCGCATGAGGTATTGCATAAGGTTGCTCAATATCATCATCTAAAGCAGCAAAACTATTCTTTGCCGAATGCAATAAAGTGTATCCCGGGATTTGGGGGGAATGTAAATACCCGCTTACCTTATCCGGATCACCGGTATCGTCAGTAGAACCGTTATCATAGGAAGTATTCGATTTGTAATCCCAGTAGTAGGCGACTTTCAGAGAATCTCTTGATCCACCGTCCAATGTTGTTTTATCAGCAAACCAAGAATCAAGATCATCTTCACCTTCATAACCAAAATACCCCTTGCTATAATATTCACCGGCTTTCGTAGGTCCAAAAGAAAACTCAATAGGCCAATACATCGTGACATCCTGTTCCGGGAAGAAGTCCGATGTATCCGGCATTTCTATGGCTCTTTTAGTTTCACCGGTAAATTTCATGCTGGCTTGGTAAATAAAGTAATTATCGTGATTTGAGTTAGAAAAGGCATACATTTTTACATTTGCCCGCATACCATAGGAAACATAGATATCTTCCCATTCGGCGACCATGTCTGCTTTAAGCTCCGGATCTACTTCCCAGGTGTAAGCCTGGTTTTGCGGTACGCCATCAACGATGACATTTGGCGGCCTGTAGCGTCTTATTTCGTGCGAATAATCGTTTTTACCATTGTTAATACATTTAGATGGTATGATCTGATGTTGTCCTTTTTGATTGACAAAACCACTATCGTTAAAACAGATAGGGTTAAATACCTGATATAGCATCTGAGAATGCCAGCGATCTGCCGGATAATACCATTCTTCTGCCTGCGCACTATTGCCTGTGGGAGTGAGTCTCCAACTATATTGATTGCTAAACTGTCCCTCACCATTGGATTTTTTAAGTGTAAAGTCAATGGCGTTAACATTCATGAACATTGGCGAGCCATTATAATTGCGCTGCGCGAATGCAAATACGAATGTAAGCAATAAGCATACTATCACTATTTTTTTAAGTTTATTCATAATATTCTCCTTAAATATCCATTGATAAAGAGATGATCACTCTTCGGGGATTTAGGAAAATGGGCGTTTGAAACCATCCAAGTTCAATATGCTCTTTATTCCATTCACCCCATTTATCATCTCCCTGCTCCTCACCTTCTTCAAAGGGGAAACGGAGAGAATTTTTATAATTGGTATATTGTATTGTGTTCATACCGCCAATATTTAATCGTTTTTGATTGAAAAGGTTAGTTACGGTTATACCAATATCCATGTAATTATCGAAGATCTTGATACGTTTGCCGGCTTTAATGTCTGTATTGGTAAAATCAACAATTTCAGCTTCATCACGGAGTCCTGTGAGCGGATCGACTTTTATAGTCGCTTTGCCCCCATCAACCCATTTTGTATTGAAATTGATACGCCAACCTCCTAAGGGATATATCCCCTTCATTGCCGGACCGTAGCTCATAGGTGTATGAAATGAAAGTGCAATGTTAGCCCGTGGCAAAGGTTGAATAGTAGAAATATTTGCAGATCTCTCTTCGTCTAAAGCTGTGACCCTGTTTTCATAAATATATGCTACACCGGATTGTCCCCAGCTTTTTAACATATAGTCAAAATTGCACCACATGGTAAAAAATCGACCGGCACTTTTTTCCAGTCTGAGCTCTACTCCACGGATATCGGAATATCCATCGGGCGAATATTTGAGTCCCTCATATTCTTCCCAATAATTGATGTAGGTTCGTGATAAGGGAATATTTGCCATATCTTTATAATAAATAACAATGTTGGCAAGATAGTCTTTCAAGAATGCCTGTTCGTAACCGAATTCGTAAGAGACTGTTTTTGCCATTGGCAATTCGGGGGTAGGCAAAATGACATTTACATCACTTAAAGTCAAGTTATATAGATATGAATAGTTGGGGCGTTGATAGAAATGTCCATAGTTAAAATACATCTTTGAATTTTCAGTCACAGGAAAGGAAACACCTAATCGGGGAGATACTTTAAATTCGCCGCGGTATTTTTCAAGTGGCCAGCTTTCGGGTTCTTCCAGCATTTCTCTAAAGACTTCCCAGCGTTCAAATGACCCCCAGCTACCGGGGAGATATTGATAGACCAGGTTATAAAGATCAGGATATGCCTGATCAATGGGATGCTCCAGAACAAAAATATTCTTTTGAGGGTTAAAATAATCGCCACGCAATCCAATGGTGGCCACCATGCCCTGAAATTCCAGTTTGTCCTGGACATAGATACCGGCTTCTATGGGATTTGCTTTGTAATACTGCCATGTATCCGGAGTATATAGCTGTTCCGATTGATACCAAGTCCCACAATAAACAAAAGAATGTGTATAATTTAAGTTAAATCCAGTCTCGAACTCATGATTCTGACCTAACTGAGCAGTATAATTACCTTTTACAGAAGTAGAAACTGTATAAGAAGAATCCACTGCCTGTAATCCACCAAAAATGTAAAAAAGATCATTGATATCTTTACCATAATTGGTCGATCCATTAGGTGTTCCTATGCTAGGATAATTAATAATGCTTAAAGAGGTATCGATATTAACCCAGTTAGCATTTGTATCACTGGGATCAGCGGACATAGGCAGAATATCACTTTCCTGATAGTTAAACTGAGCTTCAAGTGAAAAATAAGACCTTGGACTTAAAGCTCTATTTAGCTTTAAACCACCCATGAACCATGATTGATCAACTGTTTGGATAAAGCTCTTATTGTACATCTGTGCCCAATTAGACAAAATAGATGCCTGCTGATATACGGCTTGTTGAGAGTTGCTCAAAAATCCAAAACGTGTCGTAACATCTGTATCTGCCAATCCTCCGCCCGCTGAACTGGGCCTGCTTGATGTATTTGTTGCTACATGAGCATACATTCCGGAGATAGAAAGCTTTGTTTTGTCATCCGGTCGCGTTGTTATTTTTAAATGAGTATTGTAGTCCATATAACTGTCGCGCGGGCCCAATGGAAAAGCAAGTTCAGTGCGTTCAAGCTTTCCTGCCAACATAAATGTAGATTTTTTTGTAAGGGGTACAGGTCCTGTTAAAGTTCCCTCAATAAAAATGTCAGGACGCTGAGCAACTTCGTATTTAGGATGCTGGACTATCCACATCTGTCGCTTTTGTTCAGCCGTCGGGATCTCACGATCTAAACCAATATTCTTGTAATTTTGTCTTCCTTCGCGTTTTGCATCCCAACCTTTAAAGCCTTGGAATTCAAGCGGTATAATTCCGGCTGTATCTGCACCTGCTCCTACATAGGCAAATCCGTTTTCACTTGTATCGGCAAATATACGATAGATCAATCCATCTTCACTCCAAGGATTGTCTCCAAAAAAGCGTTGCTGACCTGCGGGTGTAAAATTTACTCTTCCGGAAAAATCGTATTTTTCTCTCGAACCTTCCTTCGTGACAACATTGACCAATCCGGACTGAATACCGCCATGTTTGGCTTCAAAACCACCCGTAAGGACTTGCAATTCTTCAACTGATGATGAGTTGATCGAAAGGTAGGAGTTTCCCGAACGTGCATCTCGAGATGAAACACCATCGACCTGGATATCCGTTTCGGAAACATCGCCACCACGAATACTTAAACCCGAGCCGTCATTACCGGCCACAAGTTCAACGCCTTTCATATTGGAAATAAATTCATCCATTCGTAATAATGGTGCATCTTCTAGTCGGTCTTTTCCAATGATCTCCTGAGATGAAGCCAGATCGGCCTTAATTATTTCCCTTTCGGCAGTTACTGTCACTGCTTCTAAAGAAAGAGCTTCTTGCGTCATAGGGAACTCTAATTGAATGCTTCGCCCCATATTAACATGGACTTTTTCCATATTAAAGTCTGTATAACCCATCATGCTGACTTTAAGTGTATAGCTCCCGGGCGAAATATTCAAGAGAACAAAATATCCATTCTCATCTGAAAAACTTCCCCTAATTTGATCCAATTCTACCGCAGTATTATCATCCCATCTTTCGGTGATCATAATATTTGCAGCAACCAAGGCTTCTCCGGTGGCTTTGTCTGTTACTAAGCCAGATATCTTCCCACCGCTAGCCATTAAATGGAAGGGTAAGGTCAATGTCAGAGCAAGCATTAAAAGGATTTTTGATCGTTTACACATCATAAATCTCCTTCAAAATTGCATTTGGCATACAGGAAAACCTGTATTTCAGTGTTGTAATCTATTTAGTTAATTTAATTTGGTTGTAACCGTTGCCGGAAACATTAAAACATAAAGCATAAAATTTAAATTGTCAATATAAAAATCATGAGTCCTTTAAATTAAGGAAGTTAGCGAGTTAATTATGAATTAAAGGTGCTATAAATAAGACAAAAAAGCGGTATAAACCCAATCTTTCACCCTATTCTTTTTGCTTTTATCCCGAATTTGCTTATGTTTATCTGTCGAAATATTAATTAAGGGATTTCTATGACTGTGATCGCCATTGATCTAAGCACAAATAAAATTGTGACTGCAATTTTTAAAGGAAACGGTGACTTAATTGAAAGTAAAAAACGACCGCTGGGCGATTTAAGAGCAACTCAGGTAGGACATTTTTTATCTCAACAAATCGATGATTTTATTAAAAAAGCCGAGAAACGAGATCTTTCTGTAAAAGCAATTGGTATTTCTGTACCCGGTATTTATTACGAGGAAAGTGGAGTTGTTTGGGCACCCAATATTCCGGGTTGGCGCAATTATCCACTTCTTGAAGACCTAAAAAAATATACAATACCTGTAAAGATCATGTCGGATCGCTGTTGTCAAATATTAGGTGAACATTGGAAAGGCGCGGCAAAAGCTTGTAAAAACTCAATTTATTTTTCAGTTTCTTCCGGTATTTGTGCGGGTATTATGATAGATGGCAGAATTTTGCGTGGAGCCAATAATATTGCAGGCGCAATAGGATGGCTAAGCTGCGAAAACGATTACAAGGAATCTTATGGCAGATGTGGTCATTTAGAATATTATGCATCAGGAAAAGGTATTGCCTTAAGAGCTTATAAAATGGCATTAGAATGTAAAGACTACGATAGTTTATTAGTCAAAGAAGATCTTAATGTACAAGATGTTTTTAATGCCTATAAATATGAAGACCCCATTGCAGTTAAGGTTTTAGATACCGCTGTCAAGTACTGGGGAGTATCCATTGCAAACCTTATTTCCATCTTTAATCCCAATAAGGTCATTTTAGGCGGCTCGGTATTTGGACCTGCAACACAATTTAAACAAAGAATATATGCAGAGGCCGCAAAATGGGCACAACCCATATCCATGCAAGATGCCAGTTTAGTTTTATCAAAATTAGGCAATCAGGCCGGACTGCTAGGAGCCGGAAGGCTTGCTCTTATCACTGCTGAGGAATTACAGCTTTAGTTTTAATTGGGAATTTTCCGCCTACTCATTTATTTAATTTTATCTCCAACACCTGCTTCTCTATACGCTTATATTTCAATTTATAAGGTCTGATTTTAAATCTTGACTTCTATAAAAAAATAGTATAAACTTTAATAGTTCTTCCTTAAAAGGGTTGAGCGACATAGAAAAAAATCAAATTATTAAACATGAATAAAGACAATCTAAGAACTTAATGTTCAAGGAGTTGCGTGTGGACAGCAAATGTTATATTGGAGTCGATTGCGGGGGAACCAAATTATCATCTGCAGTATTTGACTCTCAGGGACATATGATAATTGAAGATAAACTATTACTGAAGAATGCCTCCGGAAAAGAAGTTTCCGATCTTATGTTAAAGCTTATCCTTACCATGATAGATTCGGCAGAAAAGCGTCATTTAGATGTCCTTTCCATTGGTATATGCATTCCTGGAATTGTCTATCATGAAAATGGAAATGTATGGGCACCAAATATCCCGGGATGGGATAATTATCCTTTAATGAGCGATCTAAAAAAGACCATTAATAAGGATATACGCATTTCTATAGATAGCGACCGTGCCTGCTATATCTTGGGAGAAACCTGGCTTGGAAATGCAAAAGGAGCCCAAAACGCAATTTTTGTAGCCGTGGGCACAGGTATAGGAGCCGGTATTTTGATAGATGGCAAGATATTAAGAGGTCACGGCGATATTGCAGGTGCAACCGGCTGGCTGGCTTTGCAGCGACCTTATGATAAAAAATTCGATAGCTGCGGTAATTTTGAATACTTTGCTTCCGGTGATGGCATAGCAAGAACTGCCAAAGAAGTCATTGCAAGTCTGCACGACTACAAAGGAAAATTAAATCCTGAAAGCCTCCGCTCCGAAGATGTTTTTGAAGCCTATCAACACGATGACATAGCAGCGATAAAGACCTTTGATATTTGCATAGAATTATGGGGCATGGCCGTCGCTAACTATGTTTCGCTTTTTAATCCCGAAAAGATCATTTTCGGTGGTGGAGTATTCGGCCCGGGGGCTCAATTTCTTCCCCGTATTATGGAAGAAGCCAAAAATTGGGCTCAGCCCATTAGTATAAACCAGGTAAAGCTTGAAGTTTCTGCTTTGGATAAAAGAGCGGGACTTATAGGCGCTGGTCGTTTAGCCATGTTAAATACATAAGGATAAAAAGATGAAAAAAAACAATCTCCCTTTTTTAGCTGCTTGTTTTGGTATGTTCATTTTTGGTATAGCCATGCTATCCCTGGGAACTATCAACACCTTTCTTGTTGGAAAATTCAATCTTAACCTCATTGAAGCAGGAAGCCTTGCCTCTCTCCTGCCTTTCGGTATTTTGATCGGTTCGCTCTTTTTTGGACCTATTGTCGATCGTTTCGGTTATAAATTACTTCTCATCATTTCAACTCTATTTATTATTGCCACTTTGTTCTTAATCGTTAAAGCCGAGTCCTTTAGACTAATACAGCTTGCTTTCTTTATTATTGGTATAAGTGGAGGATTTTTAAATGGATCCACAAATGCTTTAGCTGCTGATGTTAGCGCCCAAAACAAAAGTGCAAAATTAAGTTTACTTGGCGTCTTTTACGGCATAGGAGCACTCTCCTTTCCTCTTATTACGGGAGTATTCACAAAATATTATTCTTATCAATCCGTGATCCTGGGAACGGGAATATTTCTTGTTTTGCCTCTGCTCTTTTTTACTTTAACTTCTTTTCCTCCCCCCAAGCAAGAACAGGGAATTCCCATTAAAAAAGTATTCTCTATGTTCAAAGATAAGGTCCTCATCCTTTTCTCTTTTGTTCTTTTCTTTCAGAGTGCCATTGAAGGTATATCAAATAATTGGACAACCACCTATTTAAAGGATGTACACGGTTTTGCCGATAATAAAGCGCTTTTATCACTGACTATGATCATTATAGGAATGACGGTAGCCCGTCTTATTCTTTCATTTGTACTCAGTAAAATGAAAGCTATTAAAGTATTTGCTTTATCCTGCATCCTGATTGCTCTTTCAGTGCTGGGACTGCAATTTTCGGTCAGTATCTGGATGGTCTGGGTCTCATACTTCTTCTTGGGTATGGGCTTTGCATCGGGTTTTCCGGTTATCTTGGGTTATGTTGGAGAACGCTACGCAGACCTATCGGGCATTGCATTTTCTTTGCGCTGGTCATTGCACTTCTTGGGAATACTCTCTTAAATTATTTTGTTGGCTTTATTTCAAGAACCTGGGGTATCCAACATATAACAACATTACTTATCGCCTCAACTGCCCTAATGTTTTTCTTGGCGAATTGGGCCTATAAACAAAATATTAAAAAACCATTAAATTAAAGGAAGTGAAAATGAAATTAGCAATGGAATGGCTAACAAATGTTAACAAGGTGATGAATGATATTCAGGAAACTCAAAAAGAAAATATCATGAAAGCAGCAGTCGTAATGGCTGATACCATAGAAAAAAAACGTTGGGTGCATACTTTTGGTTGTGGGCATGCAACCTTACCTATAGAAGAAATGTATCCCCGCATTGGGGGATTTGTCGGATTTCATCCCATGTGTGAATTGCCTCTGACATTTTTTACTCATATTGTTGGAGATATGGGCGTTCATCAGTTTGTTTTTCTGGAACGAGTTGAGGGTTACGGCGACCAAATTATGAAAGGTTATAATTTCTCGACTGACGATTGTATGTGGATCTTTTCTCATTCCGGTATTAATAATGTCAATATCGATATAGCCCTTCGTGCCAAAGAAAAAGGCATGAAAGTGATCGCTTACGGTTCAGCCGAAGCAGCAAAAGGCAAAGAAACACGCCATTCTTGCGGTAAAACGATCTTTGATATTGCAGATATTGTAGTTGATTCTTGTGCTCCCATCGAAGATGCTTCAGTTGAACTTAAAGGTCATATCGATAAAATAGGTCCGGTTTCAACCATGGCGTTTATAACCACCGTTTGGATGACCATTACTACAGTTGCCGAAATTCTTGCTGAGAGAGGCGTTAAACTCTACATCCATCCATCGCATAATGCAGGCAAAGAAGGAGCTACAGAACGCTTAGATGAAGCTCTGGCGAAATATAAGGAACGTATTGTAGGTGTTTAAATAATAATTGGACTTACTAATAAATTGGGATGGCTTTGGCTGTCCCTTTCTTTATACATACAGTTTTTTGCTATAAAATTTTGCTTGTTTTATGCCTCATAATTTCTCAAAATACATAGGCTTTAACTAACTATGTAAAGGGATACTATGAAAAAAAGAATGTCAGCTTTATTTATTGTCGTTTTATTGACATTGTTCTCCTTCGCCATGGCGGAAACAGATCAAGTCACTTTTACGATCACTGTGGAACAAAACCTGCCTGACTTTGCAAATATTCAACACCCGGGAGAAGCAACGATTTCTCAAGGTGGTGAATGCACTTTTTATGCACAGGTTTATGAAGCAGGTAAAACAGATCCTGCAGGTCAATTCACTGATATAATTGGCTGGATTGGTTACAATACCAATGCAAATGCCGACCTTTCAGATGCAAGCTGGACCTGGGTACTTGCGACCTATAACGCTGATGCAACAGGCACAGGAAATAATGATGAATATTATGCCGAAATAGCTTCATCCTTGCCAGTTGGCACCTATTATGTAGCCTCTCGTTTTGTATTTACAGGTGACCCTGATAACTCTACTTATGGTTTATATACTGATGTTAATACCAGTCTTACCGATTTAGCTGTTTTAACAGTTGAACCAAGCAATGCAGCTCCTATATTCACTCAAATAGCAGACCAGGTTATGGATGAAGATACTGAAAAATCTATTGCACTTATAGCTACAGATGCCGATAACGATACCCTGAGTTATTCCATCATATCAAACGATCAGGCTGACAATATCTCACTCACAATTTCAAATGATACGCTTTACATTGTTCCTGCTCAAGACTATTTTACTGTAGTCCCAGCGAACATAACTCTTAAAGTTTCCGATGGTCATGGTGGCGAAGATATCACATCATTCAAATTAACGGTCAATCCTGTTAACGATGCACCGGTAATCGCTGCTGTTGATCCTCAAACTGTCATAGAGGGCAATGAAATTATTATTGATTTTAGCGCAACAGATGTTGATAACAGCCCTTCTGAGTTAACATGGTCGGCAAGTGGCATACCCACAGGTTCAGTATTTACTGACAATGGAGATGGTAGTGCTAAACTTGTCTGGACTCCGGACTATACTCAAGCCGGTGTCTATGAAAATATTGTGATCACAGTTGACGATGGCGTTGCCCAATCACAAAGTTTAGTTATAAAAACAAATAATAATTCAAATCGATAATTTGGTGTTGAATGACCTTAAATAAATTTAAATCTTTTCTCTATCTCGTCCTTTTTACGCTTGTTCTTTGGGCGGCAACTGATGTTATTAGCCTTAGTATTGTGGTACATGAAAATCCCATAGATCATTGTGCCCTAATAGATGTGCAAGACAGTATTGTGGCCGATAATGCTCCTGTGACGCTTAAATCGCTCGTAAGAGATGCCGGCGTTACGGATAAAGCAGGCCCCTCTCCTCTCTTAAGTGCTGAATTGGGAATTAACATAAGCAATCGTTCTCCTTATGAAAATGGCTGGTTGTGGTTTCCGGCAACTTATCTCTCCGAAGATGATCATGGTGAAATATATGCTATCACTTTGCCTGTAGAAGAGATCCCGGGAAGCGGATTATTTTATCTTCTCTCGCGATTTGCTCTTCCCGATAGTCACTATGTTTACGGAGCTTATAACAAGAACAATGATAGTGGCGGAAAATGGGATGGTGTTACTTATACAGCACCTTTAATACATTTTATCAAGAAGTCTGCCATCGAAGATATTCCAGAGAGTTTTGCTTTGCATGCTCCCTACCCCAATCCTTTTAATCCGGGCACACACATTAACTTTGATATCGCAGAAGATACCAAGCTGAGTTTAAATGTTTTTGACTTGAATGGTAAAAAAGTGCGTGACATATGGTCAGGTCACTGCGATGCCGGTTATTACAGTAAATTCCTTGATATGTCGGGCTTTGCCTCGGGTATTTACATTGTACAAATGATGACACCCACGTATCGACATGTCCATAAAATACTCTTGGTGAAATAAGGAGGCTATGATGAAAAAAATATTATTATTGCTCCTTATTGTGTCACTCTTTTCCCTACCTGCCTTCGGCGAAACTTACTACGTACGCGGAACACATAATTCATGGGGAACGGCTGACGGAGAACTAAGACTTAAAAGTGGTTTAGGCGGAAATGAATATTATGGTGTGACATTAGAGGTTCCAGATAATCATGAATTTAAAATTGCTGATGCCAATTGGACTCCTAATTATAATTGGGGTACCGGAAATGCTATTGAATATAACAGCATAGTTAATTTTTTCCACAATGGTCAAAATACTTCATGGCAATCTCCCAGTCCAAGCTATGTACATATGTCTGTAAAAAATCCGGATAATTATCTCAATCAGAGTCTTCCTGTTGGAATAATGGCTTTAAGTAGTGATGTAATTACTACGATTAGCTCGGTAAGCGATGATCATAGTCAAACTGCGAGAGAAAATACCAGTGTAACAGTCACGATGACGACATCGCAGACTTTACTGGCCGAAGAAAATCTATATGTCCGCTATACAGAGAATAATTGGACTTCTTCCAAGGCAGTAAAAGCAAGTGGTTCCGGCACTCAATATACTGCGACTATTAATTCAGATATAAGCGATACACTGAGTTATTACGTTTTTACATCAACCCTGGATTGGGATACATCCGATGAATTCAGGAATGATCCTGATATTTTGACTTTGGAATACGAAACCAATAATGGTGCAAACTACAGTTATGAGATCGCTACTGACATCAATCACGCCCCTGTTATTGATCCTATTGCCGATCAAAGCATTGAAGAAGGCAATACGCTCTCATTGACTATCACTGCCACTGATCTGGACAATGACCCCTTAAGATGGAGCGCAAGCGGTTTTGGAGCTGGAATTGATACCGCAAGCGTTAACGGTGATTTCACTATTACCTTCACCCCCGATTATACCCAAGCCGGACGTGTGGACACGATTACTGTAACAGTCAGTGATGGAAAAACCTCAAGTTCGAGCTCTATTAGCATCGATTCTAAGACAAAGAATCCAAATCAAAACAAATAAACACCCTAAAATCAACTGGGCGGACCTGTATGTCCGCCTTTTTTTTGAAAAGAGCAAGGCGCCCCAAACTTGGTTGAGAGTCTTTTGATGCGAAAATCAATTATATGACCTTATAATAAAAGTTCACCCTATAACAAATACTACGTCGATGAAAAAGGTGGGATTTTATTTCGTGACATGATCTTCTACTCCCAATCTAAACATTTTTTTCAACTCTTCATGATATAAGTCATTAAGCTTTTCAAGTGTAAGCAGGATATTGTTAATTATTAAATCACCTTTTTGGAGTATATCATTGTTTTTTCGACTTTGTTCACGAACATTAACAAATGCATATCCATCTTCCAGTTTTAAAACATGTACACCAATTGCTATAAGTACACTAATCGTATCTGTACAAGAGATTTTTGTTATAAGCCCTGTTTGAGTTTCTTTATTATATTTCATTGCAGTTAAAGGTATTTTGAAAGTTTGAACATTATTAATTATTACCGGCTTTCCTAACTTAACTGATTGTATTGAAACATTAACATATCCATCAGTAGAAATACTATAATTTTGAATGGTTTGTGGGTCTTTAGAAGATTTGCAAGACAATAATGAAATTAAAACTAATAGAAAAAAAATATCCCTTAAAATACCTAACTTTTGGTTTTTCATTTTCATTTTACACCCCCATTTCATACATTTTGTTTAATAGTAAAAAATCATTATATCAAAGTCATGATATTTTTTCACCTGTACAAATATGGGAGTCAAACCTTTATGCCATCCACTAGAAATTAACCGGAAAATACTATTTAAGAATACAAATTTTAGTAGGAACCTTAATTACATCACATCTATCCTAAATAAATATTGTCTAACCTAAGATCATCTCATTATTTATTTAGATTAATATTTTTTTACTCATATAACCCTTTGCATAAGTTATTTATTTCAACTATTAAACAGGCTGGACAGCGAGGGCGCGTAGTAAGTTTTTTTGCACAAGAATGCAATATTAGATTAGGATCTGAGCTCTATTGTTTGACCCAAGGTTGACCCAAGGTTGACCCAAGGAAGTTTACATAATATATTTAACCCTTCCGAATTTTAAGCTAAAAGCGTCTGAGCTGAGACGACCACTTCTATGAAAAAAAATCACTCATTTAAAAAATGCTTTGCATAAGTTAGTACTATCAAATTATAAATATGCCCAGAAGGATCGAGTCAACAATTCAACACTTCCACGGTTTAAGTCCTTTATACAACCACCAAGTGACAACGCAAGTGCTTTCACACTCCAATCTACGCAGTCATCATTTTTTGTTAATAGTTTTCTTTGACTAGGCAGCAGACTTCGCTTGACCTCCGGCACCTCGACTTCGCTCTTTCAGAGCTTCGAAAGGGTAAAGCAGCTGGCAGCTACACTCATCACTCATATTTCATAACTATTCTTGCTGTTTTCTTTATTTTTATCAATTTTTTTCTCAAAAACGCTTGTTATTTGAATGTAAATACTGTAATATTCCCTAATATTTGACGTGAAGGACCTATGCAAAAGTTTAATCTTAACATCGTGGTTAACATTATTATTCTTCTTGGACGAGTAAACGTGCAATAGGCAGATTAAAAATACAGAAAAATTAACCTCCTTTTGCACGCAGCGAAGGAGGATTTTTTTTAAATGGACGATTTTTGTTAGTTGAAAAAGTTTGATTCCAGATTCAAAATTCCTGATTCCATATTAAAAATCAAGAATATGGAATCAAGAATCTTAAATTAGTATAACATATATGCGCAGTGACCCTACTACGCTCATGGAGAATAAAGATAGATGAGAAGCGATAATATAAAATCCGGATTTGAAAGAGCCCCCCACAGGTCTCTATTGCATGCCTGTGGTGTTAAGCCTGAAGATATGCATAAGCCTTTTATTGCAGTGGTATCCTCGCATACCGATATTGTGCCGGGTCATGTAAATCTCGATAAAACAGCTGCATTCGTAAAAGAAGAGATCATTAAAGCCGGTGGTGTCCCCTTTGTCTTTAATTCTATTGCTGTTTGCGATGGAATTGCTATGGGGCACAATGGCATGCGCTATTCTCTGCTGTCTCGTGAAATTATTGCGGACTCTGTAGAAACCATGATAAGAGCACATCAATTCGATGGCATGGTGTGCATACCCAACTGCGATAAGATCGTTCCCGGTATGCTGATGGGGGCTTTGCGTGTTAATATACCGACTATCTTTGTGTCCGGCGGTCCTATGAAGGCCGGAAAAATGAAAGATGGTTCCGCATCGGATCTTATTACTGTTTTCGAAGGTGTTGGTGCTTACAGCGAAGGTAAAATTACTGAAGAAAAATTGACTGAAATAGAGCAATGTTCTTGCCCGAGCTGGGGGTCTTGCTCCGGTATGTTCACTGCCAACTCTATGAATTGTCTTTGCGAAGCCATCGGAATTGCACTTCCCGGCAACGGAAGCATTCTTGCTATAGACCCCAAACGCAAAGAATTGTTTAAAACAGCCGCAAAACGTATTCTTGAGATGGTGGATGAAAATCTCAAGATCAAGGATATTGTTACGAAAGATGCTATTGATAACGCGATGGCACTGGATATGGCCATGGGCGGTTCGACCAATACGGTTCTGCATGCATTGGCTCTCTGTTCTGAGGCAAAGATCGACTATGATATGAGCCGAATGGACGAAATTTCAAAAAAAACTCCCAATATTTGCAAGGTTTCACCTTCATCGGCCTACCATATGGAAGATGTAGATGCCGCAGGTGGAATTTCTGCTATATTAAATGAAATAAACAAAATCCCCGGATTATTACAAACACATTGTAAGACCGTTAGCGGCAAAACTCTGGGCGAAAATCTCCAAGCAGCCTCTATTAAAGATGAAGCTGTCATCCACACTTTAGACAAAGCTTATTCTAAAAGTGGTGGATTAAGCGTGCTAAAGGGCAATCTTGCTTTGGATGGATCAGTGGTTAAAACTGCTGGCGTTTCCAAGAATATGCTCGTTTTCGAAGGGCCGGCTGTCATTTTCGAATCTCAGGAAGACGCCTGCGACGGTATTCTTGAAGGAAAAGTTAAATCAGGAGATGTTGTCGTTATTCGCTATGAAGGTCCCAAAGGCGGACCGGGCATGCAGGAAATGCTCTCACCCACTTCCTATATTATGGGACAAGGTTTGGGTGAATCCGTGGCGCTTATTACGGATGGCCGTTTTTCTGGCGGAACCCGTGGAGCTTGCATTGGACATATTGCACCCGAAGCAGCAGCAGGAGGAAGCATAGGAATATTAAAAGATGGCGATATTATTTCCATCAATATTCCTGAAGGTATTCTAGAGGTCAAACTTTCCGAGCAAGAAATTGCAAGACGCAAGGAAAATTGGACTCCCAATCCTCCACGCATAGATTACGGAGCACTTGGCCGCTACGCCCTGATGGCGCAAAGCGCTTCAAAAGGGGCAGTCACAAACATTAAATAGGCTCTGGGAAGAGCTTAAAGCTTAGAGGAGCTTAGAGCTTAGAGGAGCTTAAAGCTTAGAAGAAAGATAAAAGAATAAAGGAAAAAGGTTCAAGATGAAGACGCACAATAATCTTATCGACTTATCGACCCCATCGACATCTTTCAACCTTCAACTCACAACATAGGATTTTAATATGAACGGCTCTCAAATAGTCATAGACGCTTTGAAAAAAGAAGGAGTCAATACACTTTTCGGATATCCGGGTGGTGTTGTTATTCCTCTCTTTGATGCTCTCGCTAAAGAAAAAGAACTGAATGTTATTTTAAATCGTCACGAACAAGCTGCCGTCCACGCTGCAGATGGCTATGCTCGTTCAACTGATAAAGTCGGCGTAGCCATTGTAACATCCGGACCCGGTGCAACCAATGCCATTACAGGAATTGCAACCGCTAAGCTCGACTCCATTCCCATCGTGGTCATTTCGGGTCAGGTTCATAATAATTATATTGGAACTGATGGTTTCCAGGAAGTAGATATGTCCGGAATTACTCGGACTATTACCAAACACAATTATCTTGTCAAAAATGTCCAGGACCTTCCCCATGCAATGAAAGAAGCTTTTTTTATTGCAAGATCAGGTCGTCCCGGACCCGTATCCATTGATATTCCGGTTGATGTTTTCAATGCTGTACTTGCTGACTACGAATATCCCAAGAAAGCGGATCTTCCAGGTTATAAACCGACTGTTAAAGGTAATCCAAAACAGATCAAGAAACTTGCTGATGTTATTTTACATGCCGAAAAACCTCTTTTTTATACCGGAGGCGGCATTATTTCTGCATCTGCCGAAAAGGAATTTCTCGCACTTGCTGAAAAATTAAATATTCCTTTTGTCACAACTTTAATGGGATTGGGAACCTCTCCTGCGGATCATCCTCTCTTTTTAGGTATGCCCGGAATGCATGGCCGTTATGCCGCAAATCATGCCATTATGCAATGTGATCTTTTAATTGCCGTTGGCGCTCGTTTTGATGATCGTGTGACCGGCGATATTTCGCGATTTGCTCCAAAAGCTAAGCATGTTGCACATATAGATATAGATCCGGCTGAAATTGGCAAAAATTTTCCTACGGATCTTCCGGTTGTTGGCGATGCTAAAAATGTTTTAAAAGAATTGAATAAATTGGTAAAAGCTCGGCCTGCTAACGGTTGGTGCAAAATGGTCACAAGCTGGCGCGACGAAACACCGCTGACCTATACAAAAGGTTCAGATCACGAAATGGCACCTCAATATGTTTTGGAGCGACTTTCAGAGCTGACAAAAAATGATGCGATCATTACCACCGATGTTGGTCAGCATCAAATGTTCTCCGCCTTATACTATCAGCACAAAACACCCCGCTGTTTTATTTCATCAGGTGGTTTGGGAACTATGGGGTTTGGATTGCCGGCCGCTATGGGCGCTTCTTTGGCTAATCCCGGTCGTCAGGTTATTGCTGTCTGTGGAGATGGTGGTTTTCAGATGAATATTCAGGAATTAGCGACCTGTGCGATCAATAATATCCCGGTAAAAGCGCTTGTGATCAATAATCAATATCTCGGCATGGTCCGTCAATGGCAAGAACTCTTTTGGAACAAGAATTATTCAAAGGTGTGCCTAAAACAAAGGCCCGATTGTCCCCCGGATTGTAAGGGTCCTAATCCCGAATGTCCTAATATCTATCTGCCTAATTTTGTAAAAGTTGCAGAAGCTAACGGCGTGAAAGGTCTGCGTGCCGAAAACGAAGAAGAATTTGAAGCCATGATAAAAGAAGGACTCGCCCATCCCGGTCCTGTTGTTATGGAATGTATTGTAAGAAAAGAAGAAAATGTTTATCCTATGGTCCCGGGCGGTAAAGCTATTGACGAAATGTTACTTCATCCTGCGGAGGGGAAGAAATGAAAACAAAACATACACTCAGATTAAAAGTACTCAATAAAGTTGGTGTTGTAGCGCGAATTGCAGGATTAATTTCTCAGCGCGGTTATAATATTGATAATATTATCGCAACTCCCAGCGAAGCTGATGAGATTTATACGGTTCATTTGGTATTAACCGAAACAGAAGAAAAGATAGAGCAGATATCAAAACAATTGAATAAATTGATTGATGTGTTAAAAGTCACAGATATTTCTCATAACACGAATTACATAGTCCGTGAATTTATCATGGTAAAGGTCTCTACATCCAAGAATCGTTCCGAACTGCTCCAGATCGTTGCTATGTTCAGGGCAAAGGTTCTTGATCTGGCTCCCAACTATGTTGTGCTAAGTATTACAGGTTCACCGCGTAAGATTCAGCGCTTTCTTGAATCCGTGCATCCTTTTGGTATTCAGGAACTTGATAGAAGCGGGCAATTTGCCATGCGGGATGTTTGATGAGATGTTGAGTGTTGAATGTTGATAGTTGAGGGTTGAAAAGAAGTACTCTAATCAAGGATTTAACGCTTCAGCGATTCAAGAAAAGATAAATTGAAATAACAGAATATATAAGGGCTTGGAATTATAAGCTCGATAATAAAAAACAGGAGTAAATGAAATGGCTATTGAAATGTATTACGACAAAGACGCAAAACCCGAACTTTTAAAGGGCAAAACCATTGCTATTATTGGTTATGGTTCTCAGGGACATGCACAAGCACAAAATTTGCGTGACAGTGGTTATGATGTGATCATTGGTGAGTTAAAAGACACAGATAACTACAAACTGGCTGTTAAACATGGCTTTGCTCCCCTATCAGCTAAAGAAGCTTCAGCAAAAGCTGATATCGTTCAAATCCTGCTTCCCGATGAATTACAAAAAAAAGTCTATGAAGCTGAAATTGAAGAAAATATCACCAAAGGCAAAGCTCTGGTTTTTTCACATGGCTTTAATATTCATTATAAACAGATCGTCCCGCCAAAAGGTGTTGATGTTTACATGGTAGCTCCCAAGGGTCCCGGCCACTTGGTTCGTCGTCAATTCGTCGAAGGCGGCGGTGTTCCTGCCCTTATCGCGATTGAACAAGATGCATCAGGACATGCAAAAGAACTGGCCCTTACTCAGGCTTGCGGTATTGGTGCCGGCCGCTCAGGAATTATTGAAAGCTCTTTCAAAGAAGAAACTGAAACTGACCTATTTGGCGAACAATCAGTTCTTTGCGGTGGTTTAACGGAATTGATCCGCGCTGGTTTTGATACCCTCGTAGAAGCCGGTTACAAACCCGAAATGGCTTATTTTGAATGTCTGCACGAAGTTAAACTTATCACCGACCTTATATTTGAAGGCGGTATTGCAAATATGCGTTCATCAATTTCAGATACAGCCGAATATGGCGATTTGACCCGTGGACGTCGTATTATTACTGAGGACACCCGCAAAGAAATGAAAGAGATCCTTGCCGAGATCCAGGACGGTACTTTTGCCCAAGAATGGATCAATGAGAACGCAACAGGTCGTCCCGTTTACACCAAGATCAAAAAAGACGATGAAAAACATCTCATCGAAAAAGTTGGTGCCGAGATTCGTGGCATGATGACTTGGATGAAGAAGAAATAGTGAACAGGAATCAGTGGCCAGAGACCAGTGACCAGAAATCGGGAATCAGAAATCGGGAATCAGGAATCTGGAATCGTGAAAATCCTGGCTTCGTACTCTCGTACTAATCTGATGCTCCAGCTTAGCGGAATCTACGACAAGGTGTCGACACTATTAAGATATATGAAAACTGTTCGAGCAAGATGTAAAAAAACTGAAGGGTCTCAATTTTTGAGTCTCTATATTGGAAAAAAAACATGAATAACACAATCCACATTCTGGATACCCTTCTCCGTGATGGCACACAAGCCGCAGAGGTATCTTTTTCTTTAGAAGATAAGCTGCGGATCGCGCATGAATTGGATAGTTTAGGCATAAGTTATATTGAAGGTGGTTGGCCGGGTTCTAATCCCAAAGATCAACTTTTCTTTGAAAAAGCAAAAAACATTGACTTTAAACATGCTAAGCTTGTCGCCTTTGGCTCAACAAGGCGGGCAAAATTTTCTGCAGAAAAAGACCCAAATTTAAAGGCACTTTTAGGAGCGAAAACTCCTGTTGTATCCATCTTTGGTAAATCCTGGACTCTGCATGTAAAAAAGGCTCTAAAAATATCTCTGGATGAAAATATTGCTTTAATTTCAGATTCCATCGCCTTCATGAAAAAGCATGGAAAAGAAGTTCTCTACGATGCAGAACACTTCTTTGATGGCTATAAAGATAATCCCGAATACGCTATAAAAACACTTCTTGCGGCAGAAAAAGCCGGTGCTGATTGTTTGGTATTATGCGATACAAACGGCGGGACTCAGACTTTGGAACTTCTTGATATTGTGAAGATTGTCTTATCTAAGTTAAATACACCCATTGGCGTACATCTGCATAATGATTCCGAAATGGCGGTGGCAAATTCAGTCGCAGCCGTCCAAGCCGGATGTACACATGTTCAGGGCACAATTAATGGCTATGGTGAGCGTTGCGGAAATGCAAATCTTTGCTCGGTCATCCCAAATCTGCAGGCAAAACTGGACTACTCCTGTATCCCCGATAATCAGCTTCTACAGATCACCCGCATATCAAAATTGATCTCGGAACTGGCCAATCTTTCGCCTGTTAATAATATGCCTTTTGTTGGAGCTTCTGCCTTTGCACATAAGGGTGGCATACATGTATCGGCTATCATGAAAGATTCCAGCACCTATGAACATATTGAACCCGAAACAGTTGGTAATAAGCGAGAAGTTATCTTATCGGACCTTTCCGGTCGCTCGAATTTACTTTATAAGGCCGACGAATTAGGTTTGGACATTTCCAGGTTTGATGACAAGATCCCTGAGATCATTACTGCACTAAAACAAAAAGAACATGAAGGTTTTCAATACGAAGGTGCCGAAGATTCTTTAAAACTTCTTATCAAGAAAGTTACCGGCGAGTGGAAATCCTACTTTAAGCTCGAAGGCTTTAGAGTATTGGTTGAAAAAGATACCAAGAAAGACCCCAGATCAGAAGCCATTGTCCGCTTGATAGTCAATAATAAAAAAGAGCATACGGCAGCCGAAGGCGCCGGCCCTGTTCATGCTTTAGATAAGGCCTTACGAAAAGCTCTCCGACCCTTTTACCCCGAGATAAAGCTCTTACGCTTAGTTGACTATAAGGTTCGTGTCATCAACGAAAAAGAAGCCACGGGCGCAAAAGTCCGTGTTTTGATCGAATCCGCCTATGGAAATAAACGTATTAATACCGTCGGCGTTTCCAGAAACATCGATGAAGCCTCCTGGAATGCACTAACAGACTCGATAAGATGGTTTTTGCATGAAATGGATCCGGAGCAAATTGAAAACTAAGAAGTATGAAGTATGGAGCAATGCGAAGAAAGTGAACAGTAAAATAGTGAGCAGTGAATAGTGAACAGTAAATTGTGGTGAGCAGCAGAATAGTGAACAGTGAGTAGTAAACAGTGAGTAGTAAACAGTGAATTGTGGTGAACAGTAGAATAGTGAGTAGTGAGCAGTAATCATAAATCAGCAGTCTGAAATCACAAATCAGAAATCATCAATCAGCGAGTAGCGCCAATGAGATACACCCTCCCCCTCCTCACCTTCTTACCTCCTTACCTTCTTACCTTCTTATCCACTTACCTTCTTACCTTCTTACCCACTTACCTTCTTACCTTCTTACCCACTTACCCTCTCACATTTTGAAGGTTTGAAATGAGAAAAAGCAAGTAAAGGAAATAATAGATGATGAAACGAAAAATAGCAGTATTGCCCGGAGACGGCATTGGTCCGGAGGTAATGGACGAAGCCTTAAAAGTATTGGCACGCGTTCAGGAAAAATATGATGTAAAATTTGACTATGAACACGCGCTGGTCGGCGGCGCTGCCTGGGATGAATATAAAGAACATCTTCCCAAGGAGACGCTGGATATTTGTCATCGCGCCGATGCCATATTATTCGGCTCTGTGGGTGGACCCGTTGCTGAACAAGACCTTGAAAAATGGTCACGGGTGGAAGTTAATTCATTGCTTGGACTTCGTAAAGAGTTCAAACTATATGCTAATCTTCGTCCCGCAAAACTATATCCTGCCTTGGCAGCCGCATCTCCCCTACGCGCCGATACAGCCGAAAAAGGCTTTGATATTTTAGTCGTTCGTGAACTGACCGGCGGCATTTATTTTGGTCAGCCCAAAGGTCGCGAGGGCCAAGGCGAAGAAGAATATGCCTTTGATACACTTATTTATGCAAGAAATGAAATTCGACGGATCGCACATATTGCATTTAAAGCCGCCCGGACAAGAAAGCAAAAGGTCACATCCATAGATAAGGCCAATGTTCTGACTTCCATGGTCTTTTGGCGCGAAGTGGTCGAAGAAGTCGCAAAGGAATATCCCGATGTCAACTACGAACCCATGTATGTCGATAATGCTGCTCAGCAATTAACCTTGAGACCCTCACAATTTGATGTGATACTTTGCGGAAATATGTTTGGTGATATTTTATCCGATGAAGCTGCGGCCATTACCGGCTCCTTGGGAATGCTGCCCTCAGCATCATTGAGCGATGGCACATTTGGCATGTACGAACCCGGTGGCGGCTCTGCTCCCGATATTGCAGGAAAAGGTGTCGCTAATCCCATTGCACAGATCATGAGCGCTGCCATGATGCTTAAATACAGCTTTGGCATGAATGAAGCCTACGATGATATCGCCAATGCAGTTGAAGCAGTCCTGAAAGAAGGCTACCGTACCGGCGACATCAAGGAACCTAATTGTAACTTGGTTGGAACCAAAGAGATGGGTGACTTGATCACGGAAAAGATATAAAGATTTATCATAGAGACAAGTTAGCCTGCTCTTCGGAGCTTTAGCAAAGTAGATCCTTGTCTCTACAGTTTATATATGCTTAAAAGCCGCAGAATCTGCGGTTTTTTTATCTGAAATAATTAATATTTAATATATCTCTTTAAAAATTAATAAAGTTCTTGTTAATTTAGGCTTAACATCTTAATATTATATATAAAATATCTATAGTTCTTGGACTTTCAAAAATGCTTAGTGAAAAAACAAAGTAAAAGTAAATTAGGAGAAAATCATGAAAAAACTGCTAATGATTACGCTCTCGTTATTTTTATTAACGAGTTTTGTCATGGCTGCGCCTTTAAATCTCACTTTCGAAGATGATTCTGATCTTGCAAATTGGGGAGTATTTGTTGGTGTAAGTGCATGGACAACTAAAGCCTGGAGCTCAAATACTGGGGTTGCCGGTAGTGGCTGTATGTATTTTACGGATGCTGGTTGGGGCTTAATGATGGAAAGAAAAAATATTGATGTGCCACTTAATAACAATTACTCACTTACCGTAACTGTAAAAGTTGATGCTTGGACATCATCCAATAATTTAAATCTCAAAGTCATCGGGTTAAGCGATGTAGAACCATCTATTGATATATCTGATAAAACTACCTTTAGTGTTGTAACGCTAAATGGAGTTGCCGATAAAGCTACTAGTGGACACATCCAAATATCTGGTGATGGAGATACATCTAAACCTAAAATTTGGTTGGATAATTTGATTTTTAACGACAACATTGAGGAAGTTCTACCTTATACTGTAAAATGGGAAAGAAAAACTCCCGGTTCAGATCCTGTATGGTTTTCTACCGGTAGTAATACACGTAGTATTGGTTATGGTGAAGTCGGAGCAAACAAACGACTCTATGCCGCGTATGATGGTAATAAAATAAAGATCTTAAACGCAGCAACTGGAGCAGATGTTGGTGACTTAACAATGACAGGTGTATCTGGTGGTGCAAGAGCGTTAAATACCGTACGTGTTACTAGCGATGGTAAAATATTCGGAACAAATTTAACTACTGACGCATCAACATCGGAATATAAAATTTATATGTGGAGTAGTGAAGCCTCAGCTCCAACAAGTGCTCTGACTTATTCTGCTTCCGCCAATCGGTTAGGTGATAATTTTGAGATTAAAGGATCATATACTGCCGGTACGGCTGTTATTTATGCAGCAACAGGTACAAATACTAATGTATTAAAATGGACGCAATCAGGAGCAAATGCTGCATTTAATCCTATACCTACTGTAATTGCGTTACCTAACATGCCCGTAACGTGGGGCACTCCCGCATATGTTTCAGCACTCGGAGGTGGAAGTTCTAAGTTCTGGGCAAGTGGTAGGTCTTCAGAATATGTAAGAGAGTTTGTTCCAGATGGTTCATCCACAACAGGATATGCTAGTATCGCTGGCATCGCTTCCGCAGATTACTTTGCTGATGGCAGTGATGAGTATTTGGCACTTGCTTTACCCGCTACATTTAATGGCCAAGTACAAAAGGTTGCTGCGGCGGGTGGGATATGGGCTGATAGAACAGGAACAACCTTGGCTCAATTCCCACCATTAGGTACCAGCTCTGCCAGCGGACTTGGTGATATAACAACACAAGCAAATGCAGATGGTTCTTTTACAGTTTTTGTACTAAGTACAAATAATGGTATTGGTGCATATGAAGTATTGTCATCTCAGGGAGCGACCCCTATCACTCTTTTATCTTTCACAGCAGAAGCTCTAGCAGGAGCAGTTAAATTAAATTGGTCCACAGCCTCCGAAACCAACAATGCCAATTTTGTGATCTACCGCAATGACGAACCAATTGCAATGATAGAAGGCGCAGGCACAAGCTCGGAAACACATACTTATTCATATCTTGATAATACGGTGATCCCGGGTGTCAGTTATACCTATGTATTGGCAGATGTTGATTATGATCAAGAAGAAACACGCTATAATTCACAGGCGATAACAGTAAAGATAGACAGCGATCTACCCGAAATGAATTTTGTCATAGGATCTGCCTATCCGAATCCCTTTAATCCTCAGACTGTTATTCCTCTTGAATTAAAGAAAGATGCTATGGTGAAAGTATCCTTGTTTGATGTCAAAGGAAGATTGGTTAAAAACATATTAAATAGTCAGCTTTCTTCGGGGAATCATGATATTCGTCTCACCAGCGAAAATTTATCCAGTGGTAGCTATCTTGTTCAGATCATTATTGATGATGCAGTTCATGTAAGCAAGATAACGTATAAAAAATAAATAGATATTAGACTAAAAAAAACTAACTCAAACCCTTCAATATTCTTATATTGAAGGGTTTTTAGCAGCTATTGGTTTTTAATTATAAAGGGTGAATCGTGCGAAAATTAATATTCTTAATAATAACAACTCTCTTAACGCTATCGATCTTAACTGCAACTCCCAAAGAAGAATTTCGGGCAGCCTGGTTAACAACAGTATATAGAGGTGATTGGCCATCTAACAACACAGTTTCAAGTCAAAAAAGTGATATGATCCAAATTCTTGATAGGCTTGAAGAATTAAATTTTAATGCTGTTATGTTTCAGGTTCGTCCGGCTTGTGATGCCTTTTATCAATCAACTATTGAGCCATGGTCAAACTGGTTAACGGGGACTGAAGGACAAGCACCTTCTCCTTTTTACGATCCATTACAGTTTCTGATCGATGAGGCAAGAAAACGAAATTTAGAAGTGCATGCGTGGTTTAATCCATTCCGCGCAAAAGCAGGTAACTCTTCTACTTCCCCAACACATGTTTACAATACTCACCCTGAATGGGTGCTTGCTGTAGGGTCTTCTTCTGCTCCGGCTTTTTCTAAAGAAATTGCACCCGAAGGCAAATTCATGCTTTTAAGTCAAGCAAGAGGCACAATATCTTATATTCTTGATCCGGGCAAGGCCGCGGTTAGATCTTATGTGTTAAGTGTTATCTCCGATGTTGCAACTCGCTATGATATTGATGGTGTTCATCTTGATGATTATTTCTATCCTTATGCCGGCATGAACAATGAAGATGCCGCCACCTTTGCAAGTGAAAACAGAGGATTTGTTAACATTAATGATTGGCGCAGAGATAATATTAATTTAATGATCGAAAACATATACAATGGACTTCAAGTGATCAACCCAAGAATAAAATTTGGTGTAAGTCCCTTTGGTATTTGGAAAAGTGGCGTACCGAGTGGTATAGTCGGCACCAGTTCTTATGACCAAATCTATTGTGATGCCGTAAAATGGTTAGATGAACAATGGGTAGATTATATTGCACCACAACTATACTGGCCTTTTGGTGGCGGACAAGATTACGGTTTATTAATGCCATGGTGGGCAGGTAAAGCCAATATTAATAGTCGCCATTTATATGTTGGACACGCCGCATACAAAATACAGGATTGGCCAAATGATGAAATTCCAAATCAAATTAATTTAAATCGCTCTACAGCTGCCTCTTTGGGAAGTATTTATTTTTCATATCGCCATATTGATGAAAACCCCAAAGGTGTTGCAGATCAATTAAAGAATACTTACTACGCTAAATTTGCTTTAACCCCAAAAATGAGTTGGAAAGAAAACAATCCTGCACCTGAACCCATAAATGTTGAAATAAATATCAATGAAGGCCTGGCAACATTGACCTGGGAAGCAGGTACAATGACAGCTCAACATGATGATAATGCCTGGAGTTATATTGTTTATAAATGGCTGGAAAATGCTGCATTTGACAAAGATAATTCAGACTATATCGAAGCTATTATACCCTCTTCCCAGCCATTTAGCTATTCAACAAGCGATTACGAAAATTACGATTTTGCCGTAGCTTCATTAGATCGATTAAAAAATGAAAGCGAAAAAACTACCCCCGGAGCTTCTAGTACTTCAAGCGTACTAACTCTTGATTTTGAAGATGATAGTGATGTCGTAAATTGGAGTCCTTACGATGAAGTGACTTCTGAAAATTGGGGAACAGTATGCACTTGGAAGTCAACCGGCGGTGTTGCTAATAGCGGTGCCTTGAATTTTACCGATCCCGGCTGGACTTTTTATATTAAACGCGCTCTTACAGCAGAGACTGGTAGCTCTTATTCATTGACTTTTGATGTAAAAACCTCTGCATGGGCACATAGTACCAATACTCTAAATGCTAAGCTTATTGGTTTAAGTACCGTTGAACCTGAAGCTGTCATTTCAAACTATAGCAATTATACTCAAGTTACCTTATCCGGAGTTGCCGACGCCGGCACATCTGGTTATCTTCGTTTTAATGGTCTAAATATTGCTGATCCTACATCCATGTGGTTAGATAATCTCGTATTTAACGTTGATGCCGCCACACCCATTACTCTTTCGTCCTTTACAGCTGAAGCAAAAAACGCGACAGTGGAATTAAAATGGGAAACCGCATCGGAGACCAATAACGCTCGTTTTATTATATACCGTAATGACATCAGAATTGGGGAAGTTCAGGGCGCAGGCACTAGCTCAGAAACAAATACCTACTCTTTTATTGACGCTCAGCTCATACCCGGTCAAACTTACACCTATGTACTTGCCGATGTTGATTATGCTAACAAAGAAACTCGCTATTCATCACAAGCCATCACAATCCAAATAGATAGCGATCTCCCCGAAATGGATTTTGTCGTCGGTTCTGCCTACCCCAATCCTTTTAATCCTCAGACTGTCATACCGGTCGAGCTTTCAAAAAATGCAAATATCCATGCAACTCTACATGATATAGATGGAAAAAAAGTAAAAAATATATTTAAAGGCTATTCAGAGAGTGGCAGACGAGAATTGATCATAAAAGCTCAGGATCTAAGCTCAGGCATATACATTGCGAATATTCTGATAAATGAGCAACGCTTTACTCAAAAGCTTATCTTGCTTAAGTAAAAGAACCCTTAGCCCGAATGTTGGCAACACGATCACTGCAAGCTCTTGGTTTTCTGAATTATCAATACAAAATTATACACCCACTTTTAAGCTAGTTAAAAATGGGTGCTTTCCATCAAACTCTATATAAATTACTTTATTGCTATTTGCATAATGCGAGCACATCATTACACTATTAGGATTTCCGGATAAACAAAACACAGCTATTTTTCTACTTATTGTATCTGATAATAAATTTTGTATAATAAAAACTGTTTTTCCCTATCAACTTCCTTTGAGATATTCCCCTTTATTGAAACTTCGGGGGAGCAAGCTTTCGGCTGCGCTCAGGATGATATTCTCCCTACTTCTTATACGGCTTATATCCTAAAACAACCCGCCATTCGCACTCGTAAAATTTTAGTGTCTGCCACATAACATTCTTGACCATCTTTTCATCAGTATCGGTAGCTAAATAGACATAGCTTCCTTCACCTTGAGTATTTGCGGAGATCTTTTTGCCTAAAGCAAGCAGACTTTCATACTTTGCATACATGGGATCAGAAAACAGTATTTTGCCAATTTCATCCTGATCTTGATCAAAAATGATCATCCCATCTGTTTGCATGATCCAAAGCTCGTAATCGTCAGGGATCATACTCTTTTTAAGCAGAGGCTTAACCAGCAATTCAGGGCGGATGGGGAGCGAAATGGACGCAAGTAATTTGTTATCCTTGTCATAGACCGGATAAGCCAGATCAACCGCCAAAAATCCTTCCACTGCCTCAAAACCAGTGCTAAAAACAGGTTTTGGGTCTTTACGCAAGGCAATCACATGCTCTTGCATGCTGATATCGCTATTTTCAAAATTCTTGTAATCAGCCGGCTCTATGTAGCGTAATATACCTTCAAGCGTAATAAAAGTAGCTTCGAAGATACCTTGATTTTTATCAAGAATATTTTTTAGCAAATCCCTGATCTCTTCTTCGCTCGTCCAATCTGTATTTGTTTCATTAATACATTTGGCTGTGGATGCATCGATCTTATTGAGGCTTTCTTTGAGCTCGGGAACAAAACGATCCAGTGATAAAATCATTTTCTCTTTATGCTCAGGTATCTTGCCCTCTTGCTTTGCGATTATCAACCACCAGTCCAGATGTGTCAATTTGCTATAATAAGCCGTTTTCTTGCCATCCATTTCATATTTCATAACTCCGCTCTTATTTTCAAAAGCCAGGGTCATGGCATTTTTAAAGGATTCGCTTCCAAACTCCATAAAATTCATTAAAATATAATCACTCTCATTATTTAACATGGAATATCCATCAGCATCCAGAACAAGCCATTGATAATTTTCAGGCAGACTTAGATATTTGTTTATTTTCAGATGCAGTTCATCAAGAAAAACCGAGGCGCCAAAGGCAGCGACAACCTCCCCATCAAGTATAATAGGTGCTGCCATCAAGGCAGATCGTTTACTCGTCGAGCGACTGTAAATTGGATGGCCAAGAATTGCTTCTCCGGCAAACAATGGTTCAAAATATTCCCGGCTACTTAGATTTAAATTTGTAAAATCCTTGCTCACTGAATAATAATTACCATCCGGCAGGACTAAAAAATACACCCCCGGCAATTCATTCTTAAGTTCTTCAAGATAGGATTTAACACCTTCCCAATCGACACTTTTAGCCTCAGGAGTTTTTGCAATAAGCTCCAAAGACGACAAAGTATTCATAAAAACTTGATCCAGATAATGTGCAGATACATTTACGGTGCTTTTTGTCAGGAGTACATCATTTTTGACCGCACAGCCTGAAAAAAACAAGGTAAAAATAAAAACAAGTAAAAGACTTATGATCCTTTTCATTCTCTCCTCCACTTATGTGGATTGATAGCATTATTACACCATGCTACAAGCCATTATTGTTTATTATTTATTTAACAAAGTAAATTTGCAGGATAATATATTAATTTGCAAGGGATTTTTTTAAAGAGTTAAAATTTTAAATTGTGGAAGTGTTGAATTGTAGAAACAAAAAAAGTTAAAACTCTAATTTAGTCGAGATTATATTTGTACGATTTATCCTTTATTAAAAATATGTTTCCTAGCTAACACATCCTTGTTCAGTCAATACGCTTGACTATAAAAACCTTTTGCATCAGCTTTCCTCTAAGCATTTACGGTTAAATTTATCCCTGTAATTTTTTATTTTTTTCTGATGTTGCGTGAGGTTTCTATTTGAATCGAATGAAAAATAATATAAATTACATGTTGAATAAAAAGGACCTTTTGAAAATGATGATGGAAGTACGAAAAACTGAATGGCTTATGAGCATCTTAGATGATAAGTGCTTATATTCCACCGAAAAATCGGTGTTAAGCCAGCGTAATTTCCCTTTCACTCATCTCAATAAATTGATTTATCAAAAATTAATAAGAGTCAGACAATTTTATTGCGCGATCTCCCCGGAATCGGATATTAGTATAAACCCTGTTTCCACTCAAAATCTAAGTCTGAAGAGCTTGAATAAGTTCTCTGTAAGAAAGGCTCTGATCTCTTCCCTAAACTTTCTGTTATCTTCATTATTGTCTATCCAAATTTTTATTCTTCATCGCATCAATAGATCCTTTTCCCAAGCTTCGGGGCTCAGGATGACAGTCTCACTTACAAGAATAGGAAAGGAAGCTTATGAATAAATTAATCGCACCATCAATATTACCTTCGGCTTTTATGAATATCGAATCGGAAATCCGCATGCTTGAAAAAGCCGGTGCCGATTGGGTGCATTGCGATATTATGGACGGGCATTTTGTACCAAACCTGACCTTTGGTCCACCAATTATTAAAAAGATCCGCAAAATTACCGATCTTCCTCTGGATGTTCATCTCATGATCACTAATCCGGATGAAACAATAGATTGGTATATAGATGCAGGCGCAGACTGGCTGAGCTTTCATATTGAAGCAGCAAAAAACCCTGAAACTCTGCTTAAGCATATTCGCAAGCGTAAGGTCAAAGCAGGTTTAGTGATTAAACCTAAAACAGATGTCAGTGAGATAAAAGAATTCTTGCCACTTTGCGATTATGTCCTAATTATGTCTGTAGAACCCGGCTTTGGCGGGCAATCCTATATTTCAAGTGCTGACGATAAAGCAATACAGTTGGTAAAACTTAAAAAGGACTTAAAGCTCCCCTATCTCATTCAGATAGACGGCGGGATCAATTTAGAAAATATCAAAAGAATTGCCAAACTCGGTGTTGAAGTCTTTGTAGCAGGCAGCGCCGTTTTTGGAAGTGAAGAGCCCATAGAAACGATAAAGAAAATGAAAAAATTAATATTGTAGAGACAAGGCAATGCCTTGTCTCAACTGCAATGCCTTGCCTCATCAAATAAAAGGAACTCATATATGCCAAAACAGACAATTATTAATGCAAGCCAACTTTACGATGGTAATACGCTCTTAGAAAATAAAGCAATCATTGTAGAAGGCAATAAAATAGTCGGAATTACCGCTGCAAAGAAAAATGCCCACTACGAAGGCATTGTAACACCCGCTTTTATTGACGGTCACAGCCACATAGGTATGGATCGTGAAGGCGAGCCTTACAATGAAGGTGAAACCAATGATTACACCTCACAATTCTTGATCTCAAACGATCCCATTGATTCCATCTATTTTGATGACAGGGCTTTTAAAGATTCAGTGGATTTTGGACATTTATATTCTTGCGTCGTTCCGGGAAGTGGCAATCTTGTAGGCGGCAAAGCAAAAGTCATCCGCAATTTTACTCAAACACGCAAAGATGCCGAAATTCTTGACTATGGCTACAAAATGGCATTGGGCTATAACCCCCGAAGCACCACAAGCTGGAAAGGAAATCGACCCAACACTCGAATGGGCGTTTACGGCATTCTTGAAAGAAAATTAGACGAGATTTTATTAAAAAAACAAAAAGCTGATCATGAAAAAGATAAAGCCATTCGCGCAGTAGAAATAAAACGACAAAAAGCCGAGATATCTAAAGAAGAATTTGAACAGATGATCGAGGATGTTAAACTGGATCATAGTTTTAAGTTTTCTACAGAAGAAAAAGATTATATCAAACTGCTTTCCGGTGAAAAGGTCGCTAAAATACATGTGCATAAAGAAGACGATGTTGAGTACCTGATCAAACTCAAAGAAAAATATGGACTAAAAGTCACGGCCGACCATACTTCGGATGTCTGGCATAAAAGTGTTTTCAATGATCTGGCAAAAGCGGGAATTCCCATTATGTATGGTCCTCTGGCTTCGCTGGGCTCTAAAGTTGAGCTTAAACACAGCTATTACGAAAATGTTAAATTGCTCATGGAATCCAATGCCGAATATGCTCTGATCTCCGATCATCCAGTCATTGTATCTACTTCTCTGCGTGACACCTTGAAATTTTTTATGATTCAGGGCATGAGCGATGTTGAAGCAATTTCTTTAATTACGCGGAACCCTGCTCGTATCCTCGGCATTGATAAGTATCTCGGCACCCTTGAAAAAGGCAAATGGGCTTCTTTGGTAGTCTGGGATAAAGACCCGCTTCATCTAAGTTCCTTTCCAAAAATGGTGATGGCTGAAGGTAAAGTGATCAGGAAAAGAAAGTAAAGACAAGGCAATAACTTGATAAAACAGTCCCCCTAAACCTTAGAACTAGGAATATAGATGTTTCATAAAAATCCAAAATTAGTAAAATGGTTCAGAAATGAACTGCCTTACGATCCTATTAATGTCTTGTATCACGGCTATCATGCGCCTATTCGTTACGAGCTTTACAAGAATTTCTTACTTTTTGAACACGACGATGCGGCTCTTTTGGAAACTGAAGAAGATGTAAAAAAATCTATCCGCAGAATTAATCTATTGCTCACCCTGGAACGAATTTTAAATAATATAGAAAAATTCGAAGAGGATCGTCAGGAAGAAATGATCTTAAAAATCACATCCATGATCAAAGAACTCAATTTTTATAACTGTAATCGTAAGATGACCGCTATTGAGAACTCCTTGATCTTGATCATAAAATTTCAAAAAGAGGATGGCTCCTTCCCTGTTTCTTTAGCTGGAAATGCTTTCATTGCTGAGACTTTACTGGAATTTGGACTATCCAATAATCTTTATCTTGAAAAAAATCTAAAGTGGTTGTTAAAACAACAAAACGATGATAAAGGTTGGGGTACAACTAAAGATGGACATTCCGATGTTTGGTTAACTACCAAAATTCTACATGTATTTTCTTATTGTATAAAATATTTCAAAAGCACTAAAATACGTAAGGCTGTAGAATTCTTGCTGGATCACCTTTTTGTAGAAAATCGTGGTGGCATTATCGAAGGTAAAATTGCCTGGGAAGTTTTATCTAAAGATTATATGTTCGAGGGTTCCTTTGCCGGTGGTGTACTTGCTGTTTTGGAAGTCTGTGCTCGCTTAAATATTTCTGTAGAAAATCCACACATAAGTGAAATGCTGAACTGGTTGAAATCCAAACAGTTACAGTCGGGTCACTGGCCATCACAGACCTATGATGCTTTTGATAAAAGGTCTGACGAGCGTGTAACAATGAGAGTTGTCCGCGTATTAAAATTGTTTTACTTAATGCCTCAGGGAGGCTCAGGGACCATCAAATCTTTTAAGATCAAACAAGATGGACGCACGAACTCTAAAAAGCCGGCATTTATCACAGACCCGGAAAATAATCCAAAACCAGAACTTATTGAAAAAAATAAAAATATAGACGAGGAATAAAATGAATAAATTTGAACCGGTAGCTTATGACCATAGCCTTTTAGACAACTATAATAAACCTAAAGAAATTCCAATTATGCCCTTGCGTAATACGGTTCTTTTTCCCAAGCAGATCATCCCGCTTTATGTTGGCAGAGCTCAGTCTTTACGACTCTTAAACGACATCATGAAAGAAGATCAGATCTTTGTAGTTGTTGCACAAAAAGAAATTGAAATGGAACATCCTGAGGAAGAGGATCTGTACGAGTACGGAACTCTGGCTAAGATCGTTAAAGTCTTTACTATGCCGGATAAAAGTCGCTCTGTTATTGTTCAGGGCTTGGAACGCGTAGAGATCCATGCGATTACTAAAATGGAACCTTACTATCATGGTATTGTCCAGCGCCTAAAAGAAACCGAAGAAGACAGCATTGAAAGTGTTGCTATCCGAGAACGCCTAAAAGAATCTTTCAAAGAATTTGTATCTATTGCAGATTATTTATCTAAAGATAATATTACCATGATGATGAATGCTGTGGGTGATGGAAATCTTGCTGATGTGATTATTTCCATGTTAAATATCCCTGTTGAGGAAAAACAGCATATATTGGAGCAATTCGATATAAATAAACGCCTAATTGCTGTCGCAGGAATTTTACACGATGAATTCGAAAAAGCTAAAATTGGCGAAAAGATCCAATTGGATGTAAAAGAGAACATCAATAAAAATCAAAGAGAATATTATTTACGCGAACAACTCAAGGCTATTCGCAAAGAATTGGGTGACGACGAAGATGAACGCATTAATACCATTAAGGAAAAGCTCGAGAAGGCAAATCTTCCCGAAGAAGCTCAAAAGGCTGCAGATGCCGAAATTGAAAGACTTCAGCGAGTATCTAAACAGTCACCGGAATATAATGTCTCTCTCTCCTACCTTGAATTGATCGCAGAATTACCTTGGTCGGTGTCTACTGAAGACGAGATCGATCTTACCAATGCATCAAAGGTTCTGGATGAAGATCATTATGGTCTGGATAAAATAAAATTGCGTATCCTTGAATATCTGGCTGTAAGGAAACTTAAACTTGAGACAGATCCGGATTCAGTCGTCAAAGGACCTATTCTTTGTTTTGTAGGCCCTCCCGGAACAGGTAAAACCTCAGTAGCAAAATCTATTGCGAGAGCCATGGGAAGAAATGTTCATCGTATGTCTTTAGGTGGTGTTCGAGATGAAGCCGAGATCCGTGGTCATCGTCGTACCTATATCGGTGCTATGCCGGGTCGTATTATACAAGGTATCAAGAAATCCGGTTCTAATAACCCTATCTTTGTTTTGGATGAAATAGATAAACTCGGTGCAGATTACAAAGGTGATCCATCTAGTGCCTTACTGGAGGTACTCGATCCTGAGCAGAATTACTCCTTCTCGGACCATTATCTCGAAACAGCTTTTGATCTGAGCAATGTTATGTTCATTGCTACAGCCAACTGGGCTGATACCATACCGGGACCTTTACGTGATCGTATGGAGCTTATTGAATTTTCAGGTTATACTCTTCCGGAAAAAAAACGTATTGCCGAGAAATTTCTCATCCCTCACCAAATAAAAGAACACGGCTTAAGCACAAAAGATATTGATTTTACAGAAGAAGGCATCAGTATTATCATTCAAAATTACACACGAGAAGCCGGAGTCAGATCTTTGGATCGTGAAATTGCTCATATTTGCCGTAAAGTCGCAAAAGAAAAAGTGGAAAGCTCTCGTTCCCGTAAAAAATCTATCAGTGAAAAAGCTGTGATTAAATATCTGGGCAGACAAAAATTCTTCCGCGATCAAGCCGAACGCATGAAACGCGCCGGAATTGCAATTGGTCTTGCTTGGACTCAAGTAGGTGGCGATATTTTATTCATCGAATCCACCAAAATGCCGGGAGAAGGGAAACTTCAGCTTACAGGTAAGCTTGGCGATGTTATGAAAGAATCTGCGCAGGCGGCTCTGAGCTTTATTCGTTCTAATGCAAAAGAACTGGGAGTAGATGAAGGATACGAGAAAAAATTGGACCTTCACATTCATATTCCTGCAGGAGCCATACCTAAAGACGGACCTTCCGCCGGTGTTACCTTATTATCCTCAGTTGTTTCTGTTCTGACAGATCGCAAAATAAAGAACGACCTTGCTATGACCGGTGAGATCACCCTTCGTGGTTCCGTTCTGCCTGTTGGCGGTATCAAAGAAAAAGTCATAGCAGCACATCGCGCAGGATTAAAGACCATCATACTACCAAAAAGAAACGAAAAAGACCTCGATGACATCCCAAAAGAAATTCGTGATGACCTGGTTTTCCATTTTGTATCTGATATGGTGGAAGTGTTGAAATTGGCGCTTGAAGAATAATTATAAATTATCAAATATAAATAGAGCCCCAAATTCGGGGCTTTTTTTATAATTATTCTTCTGCCACACCATGCTGTGGCACTACAACCACAAGCGGGGCAGTAGCGATAGGCTATAGCCTGGCGGAATATAAGTTTCTACAATTGTATCCTTTTTCTTCACTTTTGCCTTTTGATTTTTGACCTTTGCCTTTAAATTCCCCTCTATGATACAACTTATTGATATTTCAGTAAATTTTGGTAGCCAAATAGTCTTTGATCGCTGTTCTCTATCCTTGCCACCCGGGAAACATTTTGGTCTGGTAGGGCAGAATGGCTCAGGAAAATCCACTTTATTAAAGATCATTGCAAATCTCTCCGAACCTAACGAAGGTCAGCTTGTTATTCCCAAAAACACAAAAGTTGCCTATTTACAACAAGAGATTGAATATCAGAATACCGAAACTGAACTTCTTGAAGAAGTATTAAGCGTTTTTGAACATATTTTTCAGCTTGAAAAAGAAATGCGCTCTCTTGAAGAACGGATATCTGAAGATGATTCTATTGAATTGTTACAGGCTTACGATCAATTGCAAGAACGTTTTCATCTATTGAATGCTTACGCTATAGAATCGAAAGCAAAAGAGACTTTAACCGGCTTGGGTTTTAGGGAAAAAGATTTCAGTAGACCTCTTTCTGAATTTTCCGGTGGCTGGCAAATGCGTATAGCTCTGGCAAAGATCCTTTTGCAAGAGCCAGACTGCCTGATGCTTGATGAACCTACAAACCATTTGGATATGGAGACCTTGGTCTGGCTGGAAAACCTTCTTGCTAATTATAAAGGCACCTTGATCATTGTATCACATGATAGATATTTTTTAGATAAGATCATTAATGCTGTCATTGAAGTTGATAATGGCAAGATCATCCAATATCCGGGTAATTTTACCGATTATGAGATACAAAAAGAGCAACGCATAGAACTTGAACTTGCTACCATGAAAAATCAGCAACGAAAGATCGCTCATATTGAGCAGTTTGTTGAACGATTTCGATATAAAGCCAGCAAAGCTAAACAAGTTCAAAGTCGGGTAAAACAACTTTCAAGAATAAAAATTCAAGAAGTGACCTCTGCTTCTTCAGCTACTATGAAACTGATGTTCAACACAGCTGAGCGCTCGGGTGATCCTGTTGTTGCAGCGCATCAATTGGGATTTTCTTACGATAAGGAAGCTGTTTTCACTAATTCCAATTTCGAGATCCGCCGTGGCGAAAAAGCTGCACTGGTCGGTCCCAATGGTGTTGGTAAGTCCACTTTAATGAAACTTATCATTGGTAATCTGGAAGCTACAGAAGGCAAGCTACTACTAGGCTACAATTCAAAGATCGCTTACTTTGCTCAGCATCATTTAGAACTACTAAATCCAAGAAACACTGTTCTTGAAGAAATTTGGAATAGCGCAGCACAACTACCAAGAAGTGAAGTCCGCTCTTTATTGGGACGCTTTTTATTTTCCGGCGATGATGCAGATAAACCTGTATCAGTACTTAGTGGTGGTGAAAAAAGTCGGCTCGTATTAATTAAACTCCTCTTATCCAATGCAAATTTTCTCATTCTTGATGAGCCAACCAATCACCTTGATATGCAAAGTAAAGAAATCCTGGCTTCTGCCTTAGATGACTTTTCGGGATCTGTTCTCATTGTATCTCATGATAGATTTTTTCTTGATATGCTGGTCACTAAAGTTATTCATTTTAAAGAAAAACATGCCACTGAATTTCTTGGGAATTATTCCGATTACGAAGAAAAATTCCTCCTTATTGATGAAAACACTGAAGAAAATTCGCTAAAAGATGATGCGCCTTTGGATAGAAAAATGCAAAAGCGACTCGAAGCCGAAGAACGACAAAAACGCTATGTCGCTCAAAAAGACATAAGAGAAGAGATCAGCAAACTGGATAAGATCATCGAGGCCCAAAGTACCAGAAAAAAAGAATTGGATACACTCTTTATTTCACCCGATTTTAAAGATCTGACCATCGAAGAAATGAATAAGCTCGCTATTGAACACGAAAAGCTCTCCAGCTCCATAGAAAAAGCGGAATATCGTTGGCTTGAATTGCAAGAAGAACTATAAACAATAATTGAATTTAAAATATGTAATCTGGGTCAAAAGCCAATTTCTCAGATTTGTTTTATTATCTCCTTTTTATCTAAAAAAGGATGACGGAAACATGGTATATTTACCTAATACTCAAAAAAACTCATAGCAAGATATTGTATTTAAGCTTCTGCACAGGGTTCTATTAGCTTCAAGGAATCAAATTCAATCTTGCCAACGATAAACCCTTGAAGATCGTTTGACAAATCCAAGCTTTTGATATAATCCTTTGGCTTTATGGCGATGCAGAGAGGATGTTAAGTCAATCTTGCTAAAACCCAACTTACGTGCATGACTGATGGCATATAAAATCAAAGCCTCTCCAACACCCTTACCGCGCGCGTTTTTTTCTACCACAAGATCTTCTATCCATACTTTTATGCCACTGGGAATGCGGTAATTAATCAATGTTATTGCTCCTATAATTTCCTTGTCCTCAGCTACAAATAGTGTACTTCCCGGAGAAGAAACTATTGCTTTTAATTCACTCATTGTTGGAACCTTGATGTCGGGTGCAAGTTGAGGAATAAAATTAGCAAAAGCATTTACAGTTTCTTCATTTATTTCCTTCAGTTCGTAAATTTTGATCATTTTTTTCTTTCCTAATCATACAATTATGAGACATTTAGTTAAATATAAACCTTTAGCAAAGTGGTAAAGAATTTGCAAATTGAAGAGACAGCCTTGTTCTAAAGAAAGGACCTTCAGTTCCATATAACTTGAATAATAGCACAGATCACAAAAATCAATTGTGTTATATGCTGAGGAATAATTATCTATTTTTCAGGTGCCTGTCTCTGTAACCCAATAGATACAAAATACCATCTAAACCAATGGTAGAAATGGAATGATTTGCATTTTCTTTGACCAGAGGTTTTGCATGAAAAGCAACTCCAAGGCCTGCAGCATTGATCATAGGAAGATCATTGGCACCATCACCGACTGCAATAACCTGCTCCATTTTTATGCCTTCCATTTGAGCCAGAAATTTAACAAGCTCTGCCTTTTTCTCGCCATTAACAATATCACCTATATGTTTGCCGGTCAACTTAGCATCTACGATCTCAAGTTCATTAGCGTAAACATAGTCAATATCCAATTTTTTCTGCAAATATTTTCCGAAATATGTAAAGCCGCCCGAAAGAACCGCCACTTTATACCCCAGATCCTTAAGTGTTGATATTAATCTTTCAGCACCTTCGGTAATGGGTAAATTTTCTGCGATATCTTTCATAACGGATTCATCAAGTCCCTTAAGCAAACTGATGCGTTTTCTAAAACTCTGATTGAAATCAAGCTCACCACGCATAGCCGCTTCGGTTATCTCGTGCACCTGCTCACCTACTCCGTGGCGTTTGGCAAGTTCAACAATACATTCCGCCTGGATCAGAGTCGAATCCATATCAAAGCATACCAACCTGCGATTTTTACGGTAAACATCATCACGCTGGAAAGCAATATCAACATCTGTTGAATTTGCCAAATTAAAAAACTCCGCTTTCATTTTCTTTTCATTCTTTGGCTTTCCCCGGACAGAGAATTCCACACAGGCCTGCTTATTTTTGTCTTTTCCGTTCAAAGGGATGCGCCCTGTCAAACGATTTATAAGATCAATATTCAATCCCTGCTTATAAATAATACTTGTAATTTTTGAAATATGCTCAGCTGCTATCTTGCGCGAAAACATCGTAACAACATACCGACCTTTAGCCTGACGGTTTACCCATTCATTGTAATCCTCTTCAGGAATAGGAGAAAAACGCACCTTGATATCCAGATCGTGAGATCTGTAGAGCAGATCCTTCAAAATATTTGATGTATTTTCTTCTTCAACTTCTAAAAGTATTCCTAAAGATAATGAGTTATGAATAACAGCCTGACCAATATCAAGAACATTTGCCTTATATTCAGAAAGTATCTGAGTAATGCTCGAAGTTAAACCGGGTTTATCTTCTCCACTAATGGTCAATAGTAAAATCTCTTTTTGTGCCACTTTTCCTCCTCTATCCATTTGGATCTTTTTTTTAAAGATTTCTAAAATAAATCCCCCTAATCTAAGAATTTTTTATTAAATTATAAAGTTAGTTTTTTGATTATTTTTATTTAAATTCCAAGAATAATTGACAATAATTTGGGCTTTTACCCATAACCCTTAATATTCAAAGGAGAATATGATGAAAGTGTTGATTTCTGATGGTCTTAGTAAAAAAGGTCAGGAGATTCTCGAAAATGCCGGTATTGAATGTGTAAATAAGAACTATTCCCCGGAAGAACTGGTTGAAAACATCAAAGATTACGAATGCATTCTTGTCAGGTCAGCCACTAAAGTTCCTAAGGAAGTTATTGATGCAGGTAAAAAACTTATCTGTATAGCTCGTGGCGGCGCCGGAATTGATAATATTGATCATGAATATGCCAAAACAAAAGGAATTCCTACCCTGAATACACCTGCGGCGAACTCTGCTTCCGTTGCAGAACTGGCCATTGCACATATGTTCGCTCTTGCACGTTTTCTCCATAAGTCAAATGTTACCATGCGCGAAGGAAAATGGAATAAAAAAGAGTATAAAGGCATTGAACTCAATGGCAAAACTCTCGGCATTGTTGGCTGTGGAAAGATAGGTAAATTGACAGCAAAACGTGCTCAAGCTTTAGGCATGAAAATCATTGGTTCAGACCCTTGCTTACAAAAAGTGGAAGGAATTGAACTGCTTTCTTTTGAGGAAGTACTGGCAAGAGCAGATTTTATATCATTGCATGTACCCAAACAGGCTAAACCACTTATTGATGAGGATGAAATAGCTAAGATGAAAGATGGCGTTTATATTATTAACTGTGCACGCGGTGGTGTAGTTGATGAAGATGCACTTCTAAAAGCTTTGAACAGCGGAAAAGTCGCGGGTGCCGGTATTGATGTATATGTAGAAGAACCTACCAAGAATCTTGAGCTCGTCTCCCATCCCAATGTATCTGTAAGTCCTCATGTTGGTGCTTCAACTGCCGAAGCCCAAGAAAGAGTAGGGAGCGAGATCGCTGAAAAAATTGTTGCGGCTTTAAAAGGATAAAACAACTATTAATTATAGATAAAGCCTCGGGATCCGGGGCTTTATTCTTTATAGACAATTTACAATTCATCGATTATTTCTACATTTTAACAAATTTTCTTAAGGTGATCTCATTTCTTAATTCATTATTCTTGCCTTTAGTATTGTTTTTAATTAATTCGCATGAATTAATATAAACCCCTGTATTTTATAGAATTAAATTGTTTATATGAGCATTTTTATTTAATTTAAGTTTTATTTTTAATTCATTTAAATGGAGAAAAATATGGTCAGGATCAAAGGATTTAAAGCTATTCGCCCTAAAAGAGAATTAGCATCAAAAATTGCTTCACCTCCTTACGATGTCGTAAGTTCCGAAGAGGCGCGTATTCTTGTTAATATTGAACCCTACTCTTTCCTTCACGTTGTTAAATCTGAAGTCGATCTTCCTCCTCAAACAAATTTATACGACCATAAAGTTTATGCTAAAGCATCAGAAAACCTTAAGATGTTTCGTGAAAAATACATGATACAGGATGTCTGTGAATCCATGTATATTTATAGACAAATTCTAAATGGTCGTTCGCAAACCGGATTGATTGCTGTTCAACATATTGATGATTACCTTGACGGACATGTTAAGATCCATGAATTAACACGCGAAGAAAAAGAAATAGATCGTATTAACCATATTGATATAGTCAATGCACATACGGGTCCGGTATTTTTTACTTATCAGGATAATCGAAAAATCGATCGTCTTATTGAAGATCAAACTCATAATAAAGCAGAGTATGATTTTACGACTCAAGATACTGTCCGCCATACTCTTTGGTTAATAAATAATAATCAAGTTATCTCAGAACTTCGCAAACACTTTGCAAATATTGAATATGTTTATGTGGCGGATGGACATCATCGCTCTAAAGCTTCTGCCACGGTAGGAAAAATGCGAAGAGACAATAATCCGCAGCATACAGGTAAAGAAGAATATAACTGGTTCCTAGCGGTCTTTTTCCCCGATAACCAGCTAAATATCATTGATTACAACAGAATAATCAAAGACCTGAACGGCCTTAATGAAGATAAATTTTTATCAGCTTTACAAGAAAATTTCGATCTTGAAAAAACTTGCTGTAAAGACTCTGCTAAACCCAGAAAAGAGCACGATTTTGCTATGTATCTTGGTCAAAATTGGTATAAATTAAGACTTAAGACGGATAAATTCGATCTTAGTGATCCTGTGGAAAGTCTAGATTCAGCTTTGTTAACAAATTTAATACTTTCACCAATCCTGGGAATTCAAAATATCCGTAAAGATAATCGCATTGATTTTGTAGGTGGTGACCGCGGTCTTGAAGAACTTGAAAAACGCGTAAATTCGGGCGAAATGAAATTAGCTTTTGCACTTTATCCTATCACTATTGAGCAATTAATAGAAGTTGCAGACTCTAAAGCTCTTATGCCTCCTAAAACCACCTGGTTTGAACCAAAACTGAGATCAGGACTTTTTGTCCACTCGCTGGAAGATTAGATGAGACACCATAAACTTGTTGCCTGGGAACGAAAACTCAAAGGCATTCTTGACGAAATAGATACACTATTGGAAGAACGCTACGGAAATGATTACGACCTTCATCCTGCTCGCAGAGAACATGGAACAACATCCAACAGATCCCATGACGGACTCTTTGATATCCGAGCTGATTTTACCCTCGGCTTAGGGTCTAGAAAAGGACGTGGCTATATTATAGATATTGATCTTAAAACACTTGAGAATGTACCGGATGATGTTATTGAAGAGATTGAAGATGAAGCAGTTGAGGAACTTAAACTGAGGCTCCCAATAGCATATCCCGATAGAGAACTTGATGTTGTAAGAGATGGAAATATGATCAAGATCACCGGAGATCTATCCTTAGGAAAAGTATAAAATTTATTCATAAAACAAAAGAGACTCATTATTGTGAGTCTCTTTTTTATTATCATATTAATCAGTTCAAATTATCGCATCTTTAGTTCAATAGAAATCTTTGCAAAAGCTGACACTATCTTATTTGCGAGAGAAAATTTTCTTTTCGATGCCAATATCTTGTTTATAAGGGGTTATTAACAAAATATTCAAAGAAGAAAAAGGGGATTCTAACCGCAAATGCTTTAATGGGAGTTTATGCAAAAGGTTCTAATATTATTATCCTCAAGATCCAGCATATATTTTTTCCCGGTTAATAATTCTCCTCGGAGCATTTTGTCAGCCAGATAATTTTCAATTTTCTGTTGCATTAAACGCTTAAGCGGTCTTGCACCAAAATCAGGATCATAAGCTTCTTTTGCAAGCCAATGCTTTGCTTTTTCACTCAATTCCATTGAAATGTTCTGGTGGGCCAGTCTTTCTTGTATGCGCTTGAATTGAATACTTACAATTGATGTCAATTGCTCAATACTAAGAACCTGGAAAGTGACGATCTCGTCAATTCTATTTATAAACTCAGGTTTAAATTGTTGACGAAGTATATCTTGTAAGCGCTTATCAAGAGTATTGAAAGCCGTCCCTTTGCTAAATATATCGGCAGCAAAATTAGAACCCAGATTAGAGGTCATAATGATCAGGCTATTCCTGAAATCAACCGTGCGACCTTTTCCGTCCGTTAAACGGCCATCATCCAATATCTGAAGCAAGATATTAAAAACATCCGGGTGAGCTTTTTCTATTTCATCCAAGAGAATAACGGAATAAGGGCGGCGACGAACACTTTCTGTTAATTTGCCACCTTCCTCATATCCTACATATCCCGGAGGTGCTCCGATAAGACGAGATACTGAATGTCTCTCCATGAATTCAGACATGTCAAAACGCAGCATGGCATGTTCATCATCGAAAAGAAAATGTGCCAATGCGCGGGATAATTCGGTTTTGCCCACGCCTGTCGGCCCAAGAAACAGAAAGGATCCGATAGGTCGATTCTCATCAGATAAGCCGCTACGACTTCTTCTAACGGCATTTGCGACGGCTAACAAAGCGTTGTCCTGGCCTATAACCCGTTCATGAAGATGATCTTCAAGTTCAAGCAGACGGTCATTTTCGGATTGTAACATTCTGTTAATGGGTATCCCGGTCCAACGACTGACAACATCGGCGATATCCTCTTCATCGACTTCTTCCTTTAGCATGGGAGATTTTCCATGAAGCTCGGCCAGTTTTTTCTTGCCTTCTTCTAATTTATTTTGCATTTCAAGCAAAGAACCGTAACGGATCTGCGCAACTTTTTCGTATTCACCCCGACGCTCAGCATCGGCTTCATCTGCCTTTAATTGGTCAATAGAAGTCTTTATCTGCTGTATATCCTGGATCAAAGATTTTTCGGACATCCATTGGACTTTAAGAACTTCATGCTCTTCCTTTAATCGTGATAGTTCTTTTTTTAATTCTGTTAAGCGTTCTTTAGAACGAGCATCTTTTTCCTTTTTAAGCGCTTGTTTTTCAATTTCAAGTTGAACACGGCGACGTTCAAGTTCATCCAACTCTTCCGGCATACTATCGATAGCTACACGTAAATGCGAGGCAGCTTCATCTATGAGATCAATGGCTTTATCAGGTAAGAATCTATCCGTAATATATCTATGTGATAATCTTGCTGCAGAAACCAATGCGCCATCGGTAATTCGTACGCCATGATGGATATCGTATTTTTCTTTAATTCCTCTTAGAATAGAGACCGTATCCTCAACATTAGGTTCAGTGACCAATATTTTCTGGAAACGCCTTTCTAAAGCTGTATCCGTTTCAATGTATTTACGGTATTCATTCAATGTAGTTGCTCCCACACAGTGCAGCGATCCACGAGCTAAAGCAGGTTTTAACATATTCCCTGCATCCACTGCGCCTTCGGAATTACCGGCTCCCACTATCAAATGTAATTCATCAATGAATAAAATGATCTTACCATTGGAACTTTCAACTTCTTTTAAGACAGATTTAAATCTATCTTCAAATTCTCCACGATATTTTGCACCGGCTAATATCGATGCAATATCCAGCATAATGATCTGTTTATCCTTTAATGAATCCGGGACATCGGCATTGACAATACGCTGTGCTAATCCTTCAACTATAGCTGTCTTCCCCACTCCCGGCTCACCGATCAATACAGGGTTGTTCTTTGTCCGTCTCGCTAAAATTTCAATAGCGCGACGTATCTCTTCATCACGACCAATCACAGGATCTAGCTTAGAGTTTTTAGCTGCTTCCGTAAGATCTATGCCAAAACGTTCCAGGGCTTCGTATTTTGATTCCGGATTTGCATCATTAACACTTTGTCCGCCACGCACTTTTTGTAGAATTTTCAAGAATTGATCTTTAGAAAAATTATTTTCCTTTAAAACATCTGCAGTGCTTTTTTTGTCAAACATTTGCAAAAAAATATGTTCAACACTCACATATTCGTCTTTTATACGCTGGGCATCTTTTTCGGCATCATTGAATAATTTTAATAATTCATGACTGAGATGCGCTTGTGAAACAGAACCCAAACGCGGTAATTGTGAAAGCTTTTCTTCAGTACTTTGGATAAAATCTTCGACATTATTCTCACTCAATTTTATCAATCGCGGGATCAAGCCATCATCTTGTGTAAGCAAAGCATATAATAAATGTATGGGAAGTATCTCTTCCTGTCCATGTTCTTCTGCAAGAAATTGTGAACGCTGTATAGCCTCTTTGCTTTTTTCGGTATATTTATTAAAATTCATTTTTTTCTCCTTTTTAATTTCATTTTCCTCAGTCTTTATCTTACAATTTTCATACCAAAGAATTATTTTGTCAATTTGTCAATGAAAAATCAGAAATCACTGACATAAAGGCAGTTAGATACGAAAGCTTATGACATATTGGCAATCATAAATGGAGATACATTCACTATATTCTTGATATAGAAATCCCGGATAATTATATCAAGAGACATTTATCCGGGATAGGATGGTTAAAAATACAATTTTTATTTAGATATTTTTTCGTCTATATAGTCTTCTATGGATTTTGCAATGGCTTCGGCAATAGTCTGACGAAAAGCGGGATCAGCAAGTTTATTTTCATCCTCAGCATGGCTCATAAAAGCCTTTTCCACAAGAATAGAAGGTCTGTTGCTCATGCGACACATCATATAATTGAAAGATCCCACAATACCAAATTCATCAAGTCCAAGTTCAAGCAAGTTTTCATAGGTCAATTCCGCAAATGATCGCCAAAAAGGATTATGATAATAAGTACTTGTACCGGCAACACGTAAATAATCACCACCGGCGGCATTTGCATGTATGGATACAAATAAGTCTGCATCTACTTCTTCAGTTATTTTCCATCTGTCTCTTAACTTGATCTCGCTATCTCCGGGACGGATTTCGACAACATCATATCCTTTTTTTCTTAATATTTCGATCAAGCGTTCAGATGTATCGAGGTTAATATCTTTTTCCTTTAAACCTGATAAACCCACGGCTCCCCAATTCCACGGCCCTCCGTGACCGGCCTCAATAGCAATTTTTAAAGAATCCTTTTCAGGAGGATGTTTGACCGATAAAGTCAAATATCCGGCGTGTTGTTTCAGATCATAACCCCAGATATCATTATCTTTTAAATATACATAAATATCATAAGTTTCAGCGTTCAGCTGTTCCCAGCTAACATGATCTATCACTTCTAAACCGCTGAGATGTGTTAACCAAGTTGAGCTGGATTGAACACCAAAAAGTCGTAAACGCAATCGATTCAATTCCGGTTGCGGTAGTAAGGCGTAAGGGACCGGTTCCGGCCAGGGTATAGTCAGGACGTCTTTCATACTATCGGGCTTTACATGGAGATTATAGAGCTGATAATGAGGGATTGGGGTCGTTGCCGGGAGTTCTTTTACTTCATTTTCAGGAATATAGGCATATTCGCTCTCCGATAACTTTAATCTGTAATTTGATCCAAATTTACCATCACATCTAAAACGTACTCCGGGAGCAAATTCTGCCATATATGGTCCGCCAAGTCTTACTTCTCCCAAAGAATAGGAAGCCTGTGAAAATTCTGCAATGCTTTCAAGAACAGGAAACTTGTGGTCAGGAATGATCTTAAGAATCGTTGGTAAAGTATATGAATAATTTTTACCTGCTCTATCACGAGCAGCAACTTGCAAATAGACTGTTGAATATATCTCGAAAGCGGCTGAAGGTATTTCTGCAACATATCGCTTTCCGTTGAACTTACAAGGATAAATTTTTCCATTGGCATATAATAAAACCGTATCAAGTTCCTCGGGCATCATGGATGCGAAAGAAATGTTCAAATGATCATCAGGTGGCAAAAATACCGTATCTCTAGGAGAAACAGAGCTCAATAACACCGCATGTTTTGTTGTTGTATCTGGACAATTCCCCATGAAAATATCTTCATAGATGAGTGCTTCATTCTCAGTCAGTAAGGTTCCGCGGACTTTTGTGGTCTGCCCATAGGGTTTAAAAGGAATATCTTTCCAGAAAATACGCGTATTGCTGTAAGGAATCATGACTTCATCATTGATACTGCTAATACCTTCACTTGCTCTAAAAAGAAAAGCAAAACTTGAGTCTCTAGTCATAAAAGAAGGAGCTTTTCGCAACTCAATAAAATGTTCGGGTCGCTGAACCCGTTTATTGGATATCAGATCATAGCGATAAGGTTTTACCCATCCACGAGTTTCAAAACGCATTTTTAATTTCACGCTTTGAAGCTTTAGTGTTCGAGGTTTTTCACTTAGACTGATATGAACAAGTCCTTGAGAATCAAGAAAGTGTAGTCGTCCATTATCTTCATTTCTAATAAGACTGCCTTTTATTTCCTGACCACTCATATCCAGTTGAACAGCAAAAGCAGAATGATGAGTTCTTGCCATATAAGGGAGCTCAGCTGAAGTGTCAAAGATCTGTTTAGCCTGAAGCGCATCACCAGCAGAATAGATCACAAAAGCATTGGCCCCATTTTTTTTAAGTTGATCAATGGATTTTTTTACATCAGAGCAGCGATAAACATCAGTATCACCTCGTAAGGAAGGCAAAATATTGTTGACCTTAGCATTCTTGTCTTTATATTGATTATAGAAAAAAACTGTATTTTTACTTCTATCGTGCATTAGCGGAATAAGGGCATCAACAATGGACATATCCAGCCAAGTTTGTCCATCCTGCATAAAATAATTATCAGCCGGATCCATATCTTTTTTCTTTTTATCAAAGGTCCTGAGAGGATGTATTTCTGCAGACAAAAAGAGATAAGGTTTTATGAGTCTGACTTCTGTAGTTAAGGCTTCAAGGCAAGATGTTATCGCTTCGCCTGCAAATGAGATCTCATCTTTTGCAAAGAAATCTTTTACCAGCAAATATTTTTCCCGAAAAGCCTTTCTTGATAATATTTTATCCCCGGGATAATGTACACCACTAAACGATATGCCATCCAAATCATATTCTTTAACAAGAAAAGAAACTCGGGATTTAAGATAGGCGATTACCTCCGGATCCATAGGATCTAAATAGAAAGCTGCATTATAGTCAAGAAATTCATCCAAGTCGTCTTTTAAAAACCAATCGCGATGCCTATTAAAAACATGATCAGGTGACTGAGGTTTAGTGAACCTTGAATAAGCTTTCAGGACATCGAATTTAGCATAGAATTGCAGACCTGCTTCATGAGCAAGTTTTAAAGCAAGTTCCAGTGGATCAAATCCGGGAGCTTTTTCATTAAAATATGTTGACCAGGAAACTTCAGGATGTGGATAGACACTCTCACCTGCCTCACGGACTTCAAAAAATATTGCATTATAATTTTGGGCTTTTGCTTCCTGAATAATGTTAGTGATCCTTGAAATTTTGCCCTCGCTACCTTCTTCATATGCCCAATCGCTGATCGGTACTGTTAATCCCTGCAAAGCTGGTTCCGCAAAAACCGGAACAGCAAAAATTAGAATAAAAAATAAAACTAAAGACTTAAAGATTAAACTTTTCCTGGATTTTTTTAAAACTTTCATGAGAACCCTTCTTCTTAGTTATATGGTATAAATATATTAAAAGATGTATCGGCTAGCAAGAAAAGAGCTAAAAAAGTATGCTAGCTCCAAATCATGCTTAAATAAATTTTGGGTGGAAAAATGATATTATTCAACTGCAAAATATGCTATTTAAATAATAAATATAAGCAATCTACAGTTTTAGAGCGATATACCATAATTCTAGCCGACTCCATATGGTTCAACTTTGCAAATATAGATATCAAAAATTAGAAAGAAGTTGAGGATAATAATAAAAAAAGAAGTATAATTACACTCTTGATGGTGAAGTCCTCCCATAATTAGGAGTAATTAAAAGTAATATTATAGACCAAAAGACAAGATTAATTCTGATTTTTTTTTAAAACTTTCTTAAGGATTTTTCTACTCAGTTATATGTGAGTGAGATGTAAAAATCTCGCTAAAATTAAAACAGGAAAATTTTATTTCTCCTGTTTTTTTGCTGTCGGAGCGACAGGATTTGAACCTGCGGCCCCTTGAACCCCATTCAAGTGCGCTACCGGGCTGCGCCACGCTCCGAAAAAGCAGATTAATATAGAATAATTATAGCTTTAGTGCAATAGCTTAAATGTAATTTATAAAAGAAATTGTAAAAAAGACTACTCGGCTCAGCGATCACAAGTAGAAGCATATCTTCTTAATAAAGCCTTATAAAAAGTGATGTGGGGTGCGGAAAAAATCTCTCGCAAATCAGATAGTGCTGGCTCATAGAAAAGGATCTAGTAAATAATTTTAGCCATAAAAAAAGACATAAGATCTTTTGTGCCTTAATTTCTTATTATTGATTATCAGTTTTCTATTCATTAAGTATAGCAATTATATCATTGATGTTTTTAGAGATTTTCTTTAATAATTCCTTAACTTCAGGGAGAGATTCAGATTCAGGCTGAGGCTTGGGTTGAAGAATAGGTTGAGGAATAGGGTTTGTATCCAGAGTAATGGCTAGATCTTCTGCTTCAGACATATCGTTTTCATCTTCATCCTGATCATCGAGAGGGTAAATAAATGTTTCTTTTGTAGGAGGCACGATCTCAAATTCCAGGCTAACCTGATTGGCCTTCTTGTCTTCTTCTGTTTCTTCATCAGTCCCCTGCTGACCATTGTCCTGGGTTTTATCTAAGGGTTCATCAAGTTCCAAAATGCTATCTATGCCTTCATCAGGGTTAATATCAGCTTTTATTTCATCAATTTCTTCATTTTTGTCAAGATTTTCCACTTCTATTGCGGGTGGAAGGATTTCATCCTCTTTTTTATCCCTGACAGAATCTGACTCAGGTGTCTCTTCCATCAGAGCTTCTCTTAATTCCTTGACTTTTCTATCATAAAATTTTTCTTTTTTTAAACTTTGAATTAGTTCATCTGCATCTTGAATAGATAAAGACCTTCCATGAACATAATGATTAATTAAAAGAATCATATCAATATCTGCTTCTTTGTACAAACGGTTGCCGGCACGATTTCTTTGAGGATTTAAATCCTTAAATTCCTTTTCCCAATATCGAATGGCAGAAGCTTTAATCTCAAGCATATCCGATATCTCAGAAATAGAATAATAAAGCTTTTTAATTTTTTTATACTTCATAAAACATCCTATTGATTTAGCTTTAATTTACAGCGATAAGTAGCTAATAATCAAGTGTATTTTTAAGTTATTTAATGTAAGTAAAGCTTGAAATGCTTTCTAAAATCTGAGTTTTAAAAGAGAGATTAATGCTTTTATTTAAGCTAAAACAAAACAGTTTGACATGTATATTTGCGCAAAAAAAAACGGAGTTCTTAAGTCCGGGACTTCTTGCTTATACTCTAAAATCTACAGATGATCAGGATCTATGTTTTTTTTAGAACTTACTTTTTGCTTCATTCTGGACAATAGCGAAAATGAATGAAAAAAAGCTTCTTTAATATGAGCAAAAAACATGCTTGAAGATCCTTGCTGTATTTTTCTTAATACTGAATATTTATTATCTACAAGGCGATAAACTGAAGAGCGTTTTATTACACCATAACGAGATCGCTCCGTATAACCTACAAGATTTTTGTAAGCTGCTTTTTTAGCTTTCTCTACAATTTCTTTAGTGTAATTACCAAACGGAAAACAGAAGCTTTCCACGTCCTCCCCCACTAAGTCTTCAAGAATAGCTTTAGACTCCTGCAGATCATTCATTGCTTCTTCTGAGCTCATAGAGGTTATCACGAGATGATCTAAACCATGCGAGCCTATTTCCCAGCCTGCATGATGAAGTTTAAGAATACTTTCCTTATCCATGTGCCTGGAGTAGATCTTCCCCGGAGTAAAATCCCAGGTATTATTTTTTCCCATATAATTGCAAATAACAAATATACTTGCGGTAAAACCTAATTCTTGCAAAAGCGGAAATGCATTTTTGTAAACACTTTCATAGGCATCGTCAAATGTAATGACAAAATAATTATCTTGAGGATTTGCTAGATATTCTTTTAGACTTTTACCAATATAACCCTTTTTTGCCAAGTACCTCATTTGTCGTTCAAATTGTTTTGGATACAACATCGTAAATGAGAGTTCCCACTGAGTGCTCACTTTATGATATGCCAATACCGGATAATTCATTTACTTTCTCTTAGGTTTTAACAAAAGACGATGAAATAAGCTTTCATCAAATAGTTCATGAGCTAATTTTTGGATATCTTCGGGACTTACCGCTTCGACCTCTTTAAGCGTTTCGTCTATAGAAATAATTTTACCATAGTGCACATGCTGATGTATCATTCGTTGCATTTGATGAGACATACTTTCCAGGCCCATAAGCAAAGAGCCCATGCTTTGAGCTTTAACTTTAGTAAGTTCGGCTTTGGAAATGCCTTCATTCTTCAATTTATTGAATTCCTTCCAGATCAGATCCTGAAGTGTATCTACATGTTTTAGATCAGTAGCTACATATACACCAAATAAGCCACTCTCTTTAAAAGCGTCTATAAATGAATAAATCGTATAAGCAAAGCCATATTTTTCACGAATATTATAAAATAGACGAGAGGTCATGCCGGCAGAAAGAATTGCATTTAAAATTGAATAAACTATGCGGCGCTCATCAGAATAAGAGTAGGCTCTTCGACCAATAAGCATATGCGTTTGAGTTATATCACGAGTAATGACAAGTTCTTTTTCCCGAGGATCAAAAAGAGGATAATTATGTCCTCCCTTTCCTGATGCGGGAATTGAACCCATAAGGCTTTCTATTTGCTTGACAATTAAATCATGGTCCACAGCACCTACTGCTACAATGCTAATACGATCGGGTGTATAGTTTTCATCAACAAAATCACGAATAGTTTCAAAGTTAAATGAAGAAACCGTATCAATAGTACCGGCAATGGGATAGCCATAGGGATGATCGGGGAACATCTGCTTCATAAAAGCATCATTAGCTACATCTTGCGGGCTATCTAAAGAATCATGAATTTCTTCAATAACAACTGATCGCTCGCGCTCAATCTCATCTTTGGGATAAGTGGAATTTTGAACAATATCGCAAAGAACTTCTAAAGCAGTATTGACTTCGGTATCTAGAACACGGGCAAAAAAAGCTGTCATCTCTCGCGAAGTATAAGCATTTATTTGTCCGCCTTTAGATTCTATACCCTCAACAATATTGTAAGCGTTGCGGGTTTTGGTTTGCTTAAATGACATATGTTCCAGAAAATGAGCAATGCCATTGTTCTTAGAGCTTTCATCAGCAGAACCGGCTTGAATAAAAATACCAACCGCAGCCGATCGAAGGGAATCGACCGACCGGGTTAGTATATTAATACCATTATTTAAAACGGTTTTTTTATAAGGAATTTGCATTCTTAGCGACGATGTCCACCACTGCCGCGATCCCGAGAATTGTTATTGTAGGGTTTTCTGGCGGGACGGGGTTTCCGTTCCGGTTCTACATATCCTTCGGGAGGCTCAGTTGTGCGTTTGATACTCAAGTTCACACGACCCTGACTATCAACTTCAAACAACTTAACCTTAACTGAATCATTCAATTTTACAATATCTGTCACAGCGTTGGTACGCTCCCACGCCATTTCAGAAATGTGGACCAAGCCTTCTTTGCCGGGCATAAATTCAACAAAAGCACCAAAGTCCATAAGACGAGTCACTTTAGCATCATATATTTTGCCAACTTCAGGTTCAGCAACAAGAGATTTAACCCAATCTTCGGCTAATTTAGCTTTTGAAGCATCCATGGTAAAGATCTTGACAATACCGTCTTGATCAATATCCATTTCAACGCCTGTTTTAGCAATGATTTCTTTAATAACTTTGCCACCAGGTCCTATTACAGCACCAATTTTTTCTGTATCAATTTTCATTGATGTCATGCGTGGTGCCCATTTACTGAGTTCTGTCCTGGGAGCATCAAGTCCCTTCTTCATTTCACCTAAGATATGAAGACGACCTTCTTTAGCTTGTTCTAGAGCTGTTTTCATTAGATCAAAAGATAAACCTTCGATCTTAAGGTCCATTTGGATAGCAGTAATACCATCTTCGGTACCGGTTACTTTAAAATCCATATCTCCGTAATGATCTTCTTCTCCAAGAATATCAGAAAGAACGGCAAACTTATCGCCATCGCTGATTAGACCCATCGCAATACCGGATACCATTTTCTTGATAGGAACACCTGCATCCATAAGTGAAAGACAGCCACCACAGACAGAAGCCATAGATGAGGAACCATTTGATTCCATAATGTCAGATACTACACGAATGGTATAGGGAAAATCCTCTATAGAAGGTAAAATCGGTTTCAAAGAACGTTCTGCTAAATTACCATGACCCACTTCACGACGAGAAACGCCACGGATCATGCGAGCTTCACCGGTTGAGAATGGAGGGAAATTATATTGAAGCATATACACTTTATCTTCATTTCCATCAATACTATCAAGAAGCTGTGCATCACGAGATGAACCTAAAGTGGTAGTAACCAATGCTTGAGTTTCGCCACGTGTAAATAAAGATGAACCATGAGTGCGTGGTAAAACAGAAGTTTCTGATGTGATCTTACGGATCTCATTTGTCTTTCTTCCGTCAACACGAATGTTATCTTTTAAGATCTTTTTACGGATTTCTTCTTTATGAATATCGTGTACAAGGCGTTTGACTTCATCGCCACATTCAGGATAGTCTTCTTCGAGTGCCTCAATAATATCAGCAACAAGTGCATCTTCAGCGGCACCGCGATCTTGTTTCATGGTAATAGCCAGAATATCAAGCATTTTATTGCCAACCAATTCAACAACCTTTGCATTGAATTCTGCATCTTCTTCAATTTCCGGAGCTAAACGTTTTTCAGGTTTGATTTCGGCAATGAGTTCTTCTTGAAGTTCGATATATTCAATGATAGCCTTATGAGCTTCTTGTACACCATTTATGAATTCATCTTCTGAAATTTCCTGCGCTTCACCTTCTACCATAACGATAGAATCTTTTGAACCGGCTACTACAATTTCAAGATCGCTTTCTTCAATTTCTGAAAAAAGTGGGTTGATAATATATTCTCCGTCGATCCGGGCAGCACGCGCAGACGCAATGGGACCTTCAAAAGGAATATTGGAAATACTTAATGCAGCAGAAGCCGCAACAGCACCCAACATATCAGGTTGATTTTCGCCATCATATGATAGCACATTTACGATCATCTGTGTCTCAAAATACCAGTTTTTAGGTAATAATGGGCGAATCTGACGATCAATAACACGCGAAGTTAAGATCTCACGGTCAGATAAACGTCCTTCTCGACGTAAAAAACCACCGGGGATCTTGCCACTTGAATAGAATTTTTCGCGAAATTCTACTGATAATGGCACAAAATCAGCGCCTTCACGTATGCTTTTACTTGACACAACAGTAGCCAATACTACAGTGTCGCCTAATCTGGCGAGTACGGCACCATCTGCCTGTTTTGCCATTCGACCGGTTTCAAGCTGTACCAGCTTGCCAGCGATCATTTTTTCTTTGGTAATCAAAGTTTTCTCCTCAACAGCAACTACTTTCCTGCTGTTTCTTATATGTTATTTTCTTAAACCTAATTCTTTGATCAATGTATAATATGCGTTGTAATCTTTAGCTTTAACATAGCGAAGTAAACGAGTACGTTGTCCAACTAATTTTAAAAGACCGCGACGGTTGTGGTGGTCTTTTTTGTGGATTTTTACGTGTTCTGTCAAATCTTTAATGCGTTGTGTTAAAAGTGCAATTTGTACTTCAGGTGAACCTGTATCAAGTTCGTCTTTTCCAAATTTCTTTACGATATCAGCTATTTGATCTTTACTTAATGTTGACATTTTTCCTCCGTCAATATTTTACATTTTTTTATGTCACGATTTATTTGCTCTATCAGAGCATCCATTGTATCAAATTTTCGTTCTTCACGAACAAAGTGTTTAAAGCGTATCTCAACATGTTTATTATATTGATGTTCTAAGTCTTTTTCTAAGACGTGAACTTCCATTGTAAGTTCATCTTCAGCAAAAGTTGGCCTTATACCTATGTTACAGATCCCATTATACCTGTCTTTGCCTAGTTTAACACTTACGCAATAGACACCAAAACCCGGGATTATGCAAGATCGCATGTCAGGATCAATATTCAGTGTTGGAAAACCCATTGTCCTCCCCCGTTGTTGTCCGGGAATAACTGTCCCTGATATACGATAATTGTAACCTAACATAGTGCTTACATCATCAATTTTTCCATCTTTTAAGGTTTTTCGGATCAATTGCGATGATATGTCAAAACCCTTGTATTGTGTTTTATCAACTACAATGAGTTCAAAATCATGCGCTTCAGCCGACTTTTTCAAGAACTTGATCCCAGCTTCATCTTTTTTTCCGATGGAGTGATCAGGACCGGCTACGAGCACCTTAAGGTCGAGATATGTCAATAAACGATTTAGGAATGTTTCGGGGTCCATCTTAGCAAATTCAAGATCGAAATGTTTTAAAACAAGCATATCGATGCCTGATGCTTCAATAGCATCCGTTTTTTCCTCAGGTTTCATCAGAGCTACCTCTTTTTGTCCGCTTAAAACTTCTCTCGGTGTTGGCGCAAAAGTAATGATCATACTTTTCACTCCGAGCTCTTCCGCTTTTGTGCGAACAATTCCGAGGATCTTCCGATGTCCCCTATGCAGTCCGTCAAATGAACCGATAGCCAAAACCACCGAGGGTCTTGTCTTTATGTCTTCGAGCTTATTAAAGATTTCCATGCTTCAATAAAAGCCTCTATGCTATATGCTTCGTCCAGAGTAAATTCACCGACTCGTTCACGAATAAGATTTAGCGCATAGGCTCCACACCCTAATTCCTTTCCGATATCGGCAGCCAGTGTCCGAATATAGGTTCCTGTACTGCATTCTACCCTCAAACTTAAAACAGGACAAGAATATTCTAAAATATCCAATGACTCAATTCTAATATTAATAGGGTCTCTTTCAATGATCTTGCCTTCTCTCGCCAGTTTATAAAGACGCTTGCCTTTCACTTTCTTGGCTGAGAACATCGGCGGTATTTGGGTGATATCACCCTTGAACTTTTCAAGAACGGCCTGAATGTCATCCAAACTCGGTGGCGATATGAGTTCGCTGCTTTTCACAACCTGACCTTCTCTATCAAGAGTATCGGTCTCTTTTCCAAGTTCTATGTCAACCCGGTAAACCTTATTCTTGCCTTTATACTGGTCTAACATTTTTGTATGTTTACCAAAACCAAGAATCAAAATCCCTTCTGCAAAGGGATCCAGCGTACCGGCGTGACCGACTTTTTTAAAGCCAGTCGCGTATCTCAATTTATTTACAACATCAAAGGATGTCCAATCAACCGGTTTATTAACAGGAAGGATCATCCCGACGATAGTTCCGTCTTCAGATGTTTCGTAGTAATGTATTAATGGTTTCAACATTATCCAAACTATCGTCAATAAAAATTCTAATTGTTGGGACATATCTCATGCGGACCTTATTACCGATCTCCAATCTGATACGTCCTCTATCTGCGATCAAAGCCTTAAGACAGCGTTTCCGTAATTCTGCATCAGGAGGATATACCGACACATAAATTTTAGCTTCTCGCAGATCCTGAGTTAATTTAACACCAGAAACAGTCAACATTGCATCCTGACATCCTTCAGGGGCTGTATGGACCAATAAATTGCCCACAGCATGCTGAATTTCTTTTGCTAGTCTTTCGGCTCTGGATATCATTTAAGCCTCCAATTTTCTCTTGATAGCTTTTTCTTGGTAGCTTTCGATAATATCGCCTTCTTTGAAGTCAGTGAAGGAATCAATATAAATACCACATTCAAATCCTTCTTTAACTTCTTTAACATCATCTTTAAATCGTTTCAATGAGGTTAAATATCCTTTAAATATCTCTTCACCCGCTCTAATTATACGAATGGTTGTATTTCTCTTCATGACGCCCTTGTTCACAATAGAGCCGGCAACTACGCCGACTTTTGAAATTTTGATCAACTGGCGAACTTCGGAGGAACCAAGTATTACTTGTATTTTATCGGGTTCCAGTAAACCTTCCAAAGCCAATCTTACATCTTCAACTGCATCATAAATCACTGTATAATTTCTAATTTCTACACTACGGTCCTTAGCAAGCTCCAGCGCCTGAGATGTAGCGTTCACATGGAAACCCACTATCACGGCATTGGAAGCAGAGGCGAGGTTAATATCGCCTTCGTTGATCATACCAATGCCTCGGTGTATTACTTTTACAGCAACTTCATTGGTCGAAAGTTTCATAAATGAATCGGCGAGAGCCTCGATAGAACCATCTACATCACCTTTAATAAGCAAGGCGAGTTCGCGAGTACGACCTTCAGCGATCTGGCGACCGATCTCATCCAATGTTTGCAATGACTGAGCCCTAAATTCCTGTTCACGGTGAATAATCTTACGTTCATTTGCAATACGACGAGCTTCTTTTTCATCGTTCATAACAATAAACTGATCACCGGCCTGAGGAACAGAGTCAAAACCCTGGATCTGAACAGGATCTGCAGGGATAGCTTGTTCTAAGCGTTCACCATGTTCATTCATCATCGAACGAACCCTTCCGGAAAATCTACCGGTGATAAAGGCATCACCAACGCTTAAAGTACCTCGATTGATCAAAACTGTTGCTACGGCTCCCAAGCCCTTATCCAACTGTGATTCAATTACAACTCCACGGGCTCTACCCTCAGTTGTAGATTTTAGTTCAAGGACTTCAGCTTCAAGCAAAATAGCTTCCAGTAAAGCATCTATATTCATACCTGTTTTAGCCGAAACTTTAACGGCCTGTATTGACCCGCCCCAATCTTCAACTAAAACATTATTTTCTGATAATTCACGAAGAACTCTATCGGGATCAATATCAGGTTTATCCATTTTATTGATGGCTATGATCATTGGAACACCGGCTGCCTGAGCATGGTTTATTGCCTCTTTTGTCTGAGGCATTACACCATCATCAGCAGCAACAACAATCACAACAATATCAGTTGCCTGTGCACCACGAGCACGCATAGCCGTAAAAGCTTCGTGACCCGGAGTATCTAGAAAAGTAATACGTTTTTTCTGTGAGGTCATTAATGAATAAGCACCAATATGCTGTGTAATACCACCGGATTCACCAACGGCAACATGTTCATTACGGATGTAATCCAGAATTGAGGTCTTACCGTGATCAACGTGACCCATAACAGTTACAACAGGAGGACGTTCACAAAGTTCACCTTCGATCTCATCTTCCTCTTCTTCCATGATCTCTTCTGTATATTCGTTTAATTTTTCAACTTCAAGTTCAAATTCTGCAGCAAGAAGTTCTATGGTATCCCAATCCAATCGTTGATTGATGGTTACCATCAAACCCATTTCCATACATTTTCCAATGATATCAACAACGCCAACGTCAAAATGCTTTGCCAGTTCATCAACTGAAATAAATTCCGTGATCTGAATGATACCATCATCAATATCTGCTTCGTGATCACCTTGCTTGCTACTTTTGTATTTTTTTCTTTTAGGCTTTTCGCTCATTGATGCAATTGTTGCGCGAATAGATTCATCAACTTTTGCTTGGTCAACTTGCTTTCTTTTCTTTTTCCTGCGTTTTGATGGTGCAGCAGACGTTGTGGTCGCAGGATCAACAGGTTTAGATTGACGGATCTTGTCAATTCTTGATTCTATTTCTGAAACCTGAATGCGTTTTGTTGCATGTTTATGGCGGGCCTTCAATTTTTCGAGTTTATTCTCAAATTGTTTTTCTTGTCCGGCTTGACCGGGCTTTTCTGATTTAGAAGGCTTAGTCTTTTGCTCCGCTTTTTTCTTCTTTCTTTCTTCTTCTTCTTTACGAAGCTGTTCTGCAGCTTCTTTTTCAGCTTTTCTGCGAGCTTGGTTCTGAGTTTGTATTTTACGAGATTCTTCTTCAGCCTTCTGCCTGATCTCTTTTTCTTTTTCTATCGTTTTATTCTCTGTATAGACTTCACTTATTTCGGGAGCTTTTTCTTGAGGTTTTTCGTGTATAACAGCTGCTACCGGTTCAGTAGCTGGCGGTTCCGGCTTGTCAATTAATGACTCCAAAACCCGTTCTTCTACCTTTTTACGTGCAGCTTCCTCTTCTATTTTTTCTTGTTCTCTATTTTTCTACGTTCTTCTTCGGCAATGCGTTTATATTCTCGCTGCACCATAAGATTATCCGCTTTTTTTACATCTTCGGCAAAACGTTTCAATACAATAGCACGAGTTTCAGGCTCGAGGGCCTTGTTTAACGAAGCTTCTATACCTTCTGATTTTAAAAAATCTATAATGTCTCTGTGCGATATATTTAATTGCTTCGCCAATTGAAATATTTTTACCGGCTTGTCAGCGGAAGCTGTCATAGGCGACTCCTAATTCATTTTTTCAGAGGCCTCTTCAGAGGCTTCAATATCTTCATTGTCTGTGTTGTGATCAATATCAAGTTCACTATCAGAACCACGTTTTGTTTCTATAGCTTCATTAATTAAAGCTTCGATCTTTTCAAAGGTCTTTTCTCCAATGCCCTTTATCTCAAGAAGATCATCAACATCAGCATTCATAAAATCTGCAGCAGTTTCTATATCGGCATCCGATAATGCATGAATTTGAGCAGATGTAAGACCATCAATATCTTCAATATAAATATCATCACCTTCAAAGCGATTGTATTCAGATTGACGAATAGCGTCGATCTCATAGCCGGTTACGCGACCGGCAAGATTGATATTAATACCACTTGATCCAATGGCTGTTGCGATCTCATCATCATTAAAAACTGCAAGAACAGTACGACGTTCTTCATCTATTTCTAAGAAAAGAGGTTTAGCAGGTGAAAGCGCACGAGAGATCAATAGTTCAGATTCAGAACTGTAGTTGATAATATCGATGTTCTCACCACTTAACTCTTTAACTATCGCTTTAATACGAGAACCCTTAATACCCACACAAGCACCTACGGCATCAATTCTTTTATCATTTGATTCTACAATGATTTTAGAGCGCTTACCGGGAACGCGGGCAATAGAACGAATTTCTACAATACTGTCAAATATTTCAGGAACTTCTAATTCAAATAAACGACGTAAAAAGGAATCGTCTGCGCGAGTAATAATAATTTCGGGACCGCGTGTTGACATGCGGACTTCTTTAATAATGGCCTTAATTGTATCGCCACGATGATAATGTTCCGTAGGGATCTGTTCAGGTCGAGGCATTTTCAATTCTGTTTTGTCAATATTTACATATACAGCATCGTTGCGACGGATCTGATGAATGTTACCCATAATGATCTCGCCAACACGATTTTGATATTCTTCAAAAACCTGGTTCCGTTCAACTTCGCGGATTTTTTGACCTAAAACCTGTTTTGCTGCAGAAATCATTCTACGACCAAAAATATTGGGGTCAATAACCTTAACAACAATCTCACCAAGCTCGGGATCTTCTACATCAGGCAACTTTGCTGCTTCAGAAATAGCGATCTCTGCTACTTCGTCATCAAAATCTTCGTCTGATACAACTTCTAATTGCTGATATATCTCAATCTCACCTTTGTCTGCATTTACGATAACGTCAAAATTATCGACTTCACCATATTGCTTTTTGATGATCGTATCAAAAACCTTAACGATGATCTCGCCTACTTCTGAGCGATTGATACCCTTTTCTTTGGCCAGGCTAGCAAAAGCTTCTATTAGATGTCTATTATCCAATTGCTTATCTCCTATTTACCATTTTAAGCGAAGCACTGCAGATTCAATTTTATCTATCGGCACTTTAATGCTTTTAATTTCTTTTTTATTTTTGATCTCTATTTCAATTCCCTCGTCTTCTACTCCAAGAATTCGACCCTTAAGCGGAGAATTATAGTCTTCCAAATGATGATCCATATCTATCTCGCGACCAATATTTTTCTTGAAATGTCGGGCTAAAGTCAAAGGCGCGTCTATTCCCGGAGACGAAACTTCTAATCTATATGATTCAGCATATTTTTGATCATAGAGTTCATCCCTAAGAATTTTGCGGCTTAACTTTACTAATGCTTTAGAGCTGATACCTTTTTCGGAGTCACATATAACCATGATCGTACCGCCTGTTTCAGACATTTTGATGTCCTCCACAATATAGCCTGCTCTTTCCACAATGTCTGAGATTAAAGATCTTAACTCACTCATTTTTTCATTGTCCTCAAAAACGAAAAGTGGGATATTTCCCACTTTCGCGCCTAATATAGCTAATACATGACCTATGTGCAAGGAATTTCGGGCACACAATTTCTATTTTTCTAAATAAATGGAATTGAAAAAACACTATAAAAGCATATTTAATTTAACCCAATTGACCCTACAGACATCACTATAGAAAAAAGTCTCAGGATTTTCCTGAGACTTTTAATAATAATCTGATCAGAGTAACTTAAAAAAGTTATATAGCTAATAACTTACATTGCTGTCAGGGCTTTTACGCGAACTTCATCTTCGCGACTTAGATCTAATTTAGATAGATAGTTGATCACAATATCCAGACTTGTTCTGTCATCATTTTCAATATATAAATTAGCTGCCTGCAATCCCAAACGTAGCTTATCTTTTTTTGATAAAGACTGTTTAGCAGCAAGCAAATAATTATCGGCTGCATTAGAAAGTTCACCATCACGATAATAATGGTTGGCTATCATTTGATATGCTGCTGAATTCATGGCATTATCTTTAAGACGCGATGAAACATATTTTTCAAGATATTCAAGGGCTTGTAACTCGTCAAGATCCTGTTTTTGAGAGACTAAAGCTAAATAGTAATATGCTCGTTTACCCCAATCGGTCCTTTTATATTGTTCAGCCAAAAGCATAAAATTATCTTCAGCTTCGATCAATTGACCCTTATTGTAGTTGTCCATTGCTATACCATAAAGACCTGCAGCTTTTTCGTTTTGATTCCTGGCCTGTGCTGAGCCGGCAATAATAGCGATCGTGGCAAGAATAATAATAGCAATGACCGTGATCACAGCAGTATTATGTTTTCTAAAGAAATCTAAAATATGCGCGACTTCTTCAAAAAAGGGATCCTCATTCAGTTCTTTTTTCGTCAAATGCTTTTGTGACATTTTAAACCTTTCTTTGTATTTTTTTTTCGTACCCCCGGCCCGATTCGAACGGGCGACCTCAGGTTTAGGAAACCTGCGCTCTATCCGTCTGAGCTACAGGGGCAATAAACAGTCGTAAAAATAGTAATTAGATATAAGTTTACAAAGGATTTTTTCTATTGCTTTTTTGTTTACCAAAAAATGCTTTAAGCACACTTAAACAAAAAAAGGCGGACTTAAAAGCCCGCCTAAATTTTGCGCCTCATGATTCTGGGCACACTCATATCATCAATTACTCAAGATATTTTACTTCTTCCTTACCTTTTTCAATATCGACCTTTGTTAAAAGAATGAAACCAATAATGAAAAGAGCCAAAACAGAAAGGACACCGTAGCGAATGCCCATATTATCTAAAGTCATGCTTCCAATAGTGAGATCCTTGGCATTTTTAGTTAATAAAACTATAACACCCATCAGAGTCGGTCCAATAACAGCAGCGAATTTTCCCAAAAGGTTAAAGAAACCAAAGAACTCTGCAGATTTATTCTTAGGAATAATTCTTGAATATAAAGATCGGGAAATTGCTTGGATGCCACCCTGGAAAAGTCCAACTGCAACAGCCAATACATAAAAATGCCAGACCTGATTCATGAAAAAACCGATCATTGTAATCATTGCATAAGCAATAATACCTACATAAAGAGATTCTTTTGGTCCGATTTTCTTGGCTAGCAAACTATACAATAAAGATCCAAAAAAAGCGACAAACTGTACAATAAGCAAAGCAACGATCAAAGATGCGGCAGGGAAATTAAGTGCAGTTCCAATGGATACTGCCATACGAATGATGGTATCAACGCCATCGATATAAAACCAGTAGGCAAGCAAAAATGTACCGACAACCTTTAGGTGACGAATTTTTTTAAATGTACCTGCTAATTGTAGCCATCCTCCTTTAATAGCTGCACCTATACTAAGTTTTTTCTCTCCGTATTCCGGTTCTTTTACAACCAAAAAGATAGGAATAGAAAAAAGCGCCCACCAAAGAGCAACACTTAAAAAAGATAGTTTAATGGCCATAGTGCTATCGGCAATGCCAAATATTTCGGGTTTTAAATACATTAGGACATTAACTAAAAATAAAAGACCGCCACCAATGTAGCCCATGGCAAAACCTAAGGATGACACATGATCAATTTTCTTTTCTGAGGCTACAGCCGGCAAGAGTGAATCATAAAAAATATTTCCACCGGAAAAGCCAATCGTAGCGATAATATACATAAAAGCCGCTACCTGCCATTGTCCTTGATGAACCATAAAAAGTCCACCTGTCATTATGATTCCAATAAAAGCAAAGGTAAATAAGAATTTTTTCTTAGAACTTGATTTATCTGCAATAGCGCCAAGAAAAGGTGCAATCAGTGCAACAACTAAAGACGCTATTGAGTTAGCAAAACCCAAACGAGCAGTGGTATCTATACCGGAAACACCCGCACTCCAGTAAACACCGAAAAATATGGGGAAAAACCCTGCCATCACCGTTGTTGCAAAGGCTGAGTTCGCCCAATCGTACATAGCCCATGACCAAATGGACCGTTTTTGATCTAACATAATTCCCTCCAAAACGTTAATTAAAAAATATTCTTTAAAGTACAAAGTGAATTAGAAAATACAAAGGGCAATTTGTCTATTTTATACTTATTCGAAAAAATGAAAGCTATGCCCTTACTTATAGCTCATTATTTACAGGAGTTTGCATTCTTCAATAGTTAAATACTTCAGGTCACGCTGGTATTTTGATTCGTATAAAACTATTTTATCAACTGTAAAAACAATGTCTTCGAGAGGAATATCATAAAATGCGGGTAAAAAATCTTCGTGAATCTTTTGTTTCACTCTTCCTAAGGTGAT